>RCUL01000167.1_pt1 | contig 54482 bp, 44 predicted proteins | sample 2167521 | NCBI WGS metagenome assembly RCUL01 (sample SAMN09932745, study PRJNA488358) | compost metagenome | feature: garden; material: soil; isolation source: compost soil in acetic acid-enriched culture | place: Germany: Experimental Botanical Garden Goettingen | collected 2016-01-27
CCGCACCCGGCACGCATGTGCAAGCACATGCGTTGACGACTTATGCAGAGGTTCCTTAGAACGCTTCTTGCAATGGCTATTCAATGCAGCGTCTTCAAACATCGCAATTCAGCGGTTGCTCTAGGCAGGAGGTTGGGGCGAAGCATTTGCAATGCGCACCACGGAAGCTTGGTGGAAAGATGAGTGCATCAAGCAGCTGGGCGATGCGAGTGATGTCTCGCTCCTTTGAGGGCCAAGTGAATCAGTTGCATATCCGGACAGCTATCTTGATCGATTTATAGAACTGGGCCGCCACGCTAACAAAGCGGCCCGCTCTATCACTATGGCCGCGTAAACGGCCAATTACTCACTCGATAGCGACTTTACCTTCCTTCACGAGCTTGGAAAATTTCTGGGTTTCGTCGGTGATCTGCTTCGCCATTTCTTCACTGCTGTTCCCGACAGGATCAGCTCCGATATCTTCCATCTTCTGGCGGAACTCAGGAGACTGGATGATTTTGACCATCTCTGTATTTAGCTTGGTCACAACATCCTTGGGCGTTGCCGCTGGGGCAAGGACGCCGAACCAGGTACCTAAATTGAATCCCGTTAGACCCGCTTCGTTCAGCGTAGGCACATCAGGCAAAGCAGGCGAGCGTTTGTCTGTGGTGACTGCCAGCGCAGTCAACTTGCCAGCCTTGATGTGGGGAAGCACCGGCGTGATGGTATCGAACGACATGGAGATTTGCCCACCGAGTAAATCCGTCGCCAGCGGACCGCTGCCCTTGTAAGGCACATGCAGAAGCTGCGCTCCTGTCATGTTCCCGAACTGCGTGCCGATAAGGTGCTGAGCAGTACCGTTGCCATTGGACCCATAGGTCATTTTCCCTGGCTGGGATTTCGCCAGAGCAACGAGTTCTGCCACATTCTTTGCCTGAACGTTGGGATTGACTACCAAGACGTTGGGAACCATCGCGATGACAGTGATGGGCGCAAAGTCCTTCTGGAAGTCATATGAAAGCTTCGGGTACACGCTCGTAGCAATAGTGTGATGCACCGCGCCAATCAGCAGTGTGTAGCCGTCAGGCTTAGATTTGGCCACTATGCTTGCGCCTAAAGTAGCGCCAACGCCGGGTCTATTATCAACGATGACCGGCTGTCCAGAGCTACGTGAGAGGCGTTCACCAAGAGTACGTGCCAGCACGTCCGTGGTACCTCCAGCAGGGAACGGGACGATGAGAGTGATGGGCTTGCTTGGGAAGCTTTGTGCAATAGCGCCAGTGCTGCAAATGGCTGTTACCAATGCAATCGCTGGCAAGAACGGTTTACGCTTGCTGCTCATACTTGTCTCCTATGTATTTATGAATCGGACTCTATGGCCCGTTAAAGGAAAGAACTCGCCGCTACGGTGAATGCATGTTTAACCCAGATTCAACAATGAGCACGAGTCCGGAAATGCATGTCACCTAGGTGGCATGCAGCGTTAGAAAAATCGCTGATTACGCGACCTGTCGAATAGCGCCGCGCCCCGCAAAGGCAGCAGATATCCCTAACTCTTTTTCGATGAGTAGCAAACGGTTGTACTTGGCCATTCGGTCGGATCGGCACAGCGAACCCGTCTTGATTTGAGTGGCGAACGTGCTAACGCTCAAGTCGGCGATGGTGGTGTCCTCTGTTTCGCCCGAACGGTGCGAGACCACCGATGCAAAGCCAGCTTGCTCGGCCATGGTGATTGCTGCGAGTGTCTCGGTCAGAGTGCCGATTTGGTTGGGTTTGATAAGAATGGCGTTCGCTGCATGGCGCTCAATCCCCTGACTCAGAATCTCGGTGTTGGTAACGAATAGATCGTCACCGACTAACTGCACCTTTTTTCCAAGCTTGGCGGTCAACAGTTTCCAACCTGTCCAATCGCCCTCTGCCATACCGTCTTCAATGGTGATGATGGGATAGCTGTCCACCCAATGGCCGAGGAAATCCGCGAATTGCTCCGAACTGAACTGCTTACCTTCTGACGCCAGCTTGTAGACGCCCGAGGAGAAAAACTCCGAGCTGGCAACATCAAGGCCCAAGGCAATGTCGTTTCCTGCCTTGAAGCCAGCCAAGCCGATCGCCTCCAGGATGACCTCAATTGCAGCCTCGTTGGAAGGAAGGTCGGGGGCAAATCCACCCTCATCTCCGACAGCGGTCGACAGGCCTCGCTTCTTGAGAAGTCCCTTCAGCGCATGAAAAACCTCTACGCCCCAGCGCATGGATTCCCCAAAGCTGGGTGCTCCAACGGGAAGAATCATGAACTCTTGCATGTCCACGCTGTTGTCTGCGTGCGCTCCCCCATTGATGATGTTCATCATGGGCATGGGCAGTCTGGGCGAGCGATCATTCGCGAGGTAGCGGTATAGAGGCTCGCCTGTTGATGCGGCAGCAGCACGGGCGGCTGCGAGCGACACGGACAGCAGTGCGTTGGCGCCAAGCCGGCCCTTGTTGGGTGTTCCGTCAGACTCAATCATGAGCCGGTCAATGTTCGCTTGGTCACGTGCATCTTGTCCCACCAGCACGCGGTTCAGCTCTCCGCTAACGTGCGACACGGCGTTGGTGACGCCCTTGCCACCGTAGCGCTTGGGGTCGCCGTCACGCAGTTCAATGGCCTCACGGGATCCTGTCGACGCGCCGGACGGTGCTGCCGCAAATCCGCGTGCACCATCAGACAGTACGACTTCAGCGGCCACCGTGGGGTTGCCACGCGAATCCAGTATCTCGAATCCAGAGATGCTCTGTATCACTACCATATTTACCTCAAGGTACTTGCGCAATGCGCAGCAGGTTCGTGGAACCTGGGGTGGCAAAGGGCAGGCCAGCGGCAATCACGATGGTTTGGCCAGGCTGCGCCTTCAGAATTCGGATGGAGGCGTCGACCGCGACGTCGGTCATGCTGTCTACCGTGGGGACGTCGTCGCTAATGACCGGTCGCACCCCCCAAACGAGGGAAAGCCGACGTGCTGTGGACACATGCGGTGTCACTCCCAATATTGAACCTCTTGGCCGCTCCCGAGCCATGCTGAGTGCTGACGTACCTGAACTTGTGTACGCGACCATCACCGCCACGTCCAACAGGCCTGCGATTGAACGCGCAGCCCAGCCAATTGCATCTGCGGTACGAGCTGCTGGTGGTGTATGGGTCGCGTCCAACGAGGCACGGTACTGCGGGTCAGCCTCTGTCTGCACGATGATGCGGCTCATCATTGCCACAGACTCGACTGGAAACTGCCCAGAGGCCGACTCTGCCGACAACATCACCGCGTCCGCACCGTCATAGATGGCAGTCGCGACATCGGATGCCTCAGCGCGTGTCGGAACTGGAGCGCTAATCATGGACTCAAGCATCTGTGTTGCGACAATCACGGGCTTGCCCAGTCGCCGACAAGCGCGGACGATACGTTTCTGTATGGCAGGGACCTGTTCGGCTGGCATCTCAACACCGAGGTCGCCACGCGCAACCATGACTGCGTCCGTTGTTGCCAGAATGGCATCCAAACTATCGATGGCTGCTGGTTTCTCGAGCTTGGCCACTATGGCCGCACGTCCTTGGACAATCGCTTTGACTTCCTCGATGTCAGCGGCGCGCTGTACGAACGACAAGGCAACCCAGTCAACGCCGAGAGACAGCCCGAAGTCCAAATCGGCTCTATCCTTCTGAGTTAGCGCCGAGAGCGGTAGCACCACCCCAGGAACGTTGACTCCTTTGCGCTCGGACAGCATTCCCCCGGTCACGACACGCGTGACCGCGAAGTCCTGTCCCGCTTGCTCGACACAAAGCCGCAAACGTCCATCATCAAGCAGCAAGTCCACGCCAGGTTTCAATGCGGCAAAAATCTCGGGATGAGGCATAGCTGCACGTGTTGCATCACCCGGAACACTTTTATCTAGGTCCAAGCGAAATGTGGCGCCTTCAACAAGGCGCACAGGGCCATCCTTGAAGGTGCCAACACGCAGCTTGGGCCCCTGCAGATCCAGAAGGACGCCAATAGGTCGTTTCAGATCGACTTCGATGGAGCGAATGATCTCCAGGCGGCGACGATGATCTTCGTGGGTGCCATGGCTGAAGTTCAATCGGAAGACGTCGGCGCCTGCACGTGCCAAGGCCTCGATGGTCTGACGTTCGGAGCTGGCAGGACCGAGCGTGGCGAGAATTTTTGCGTTGCGCAAACTAGGCATTTACGAAGCTCCAGGTTGAGGACCATCGATATAGATGGCCCGAAAATCATTCACGTTGGTGCATGTCGGGCCGGTAACTACAGAGTCGCCCAATGCCTCGAAGAAGCCATGTCCATCGTTCTCGTCTAGTCGGTCTCTGGCACGCAGACCAAGTGCCCAGGCGCGGCTCAGGCTTTCTGGGGTGAGTAATGCACCAGCGATTTCCTCTTGGCCATCCACCCCGTCTGTGTCGGCCGCAATCGCATGGATACCTGGCTCGGCGTTCAGTGCGACGCCCAGGGACAGCAAGAATTCGACGTTGCGTCCACCTCGCCCTGATCCGCGCACGGTGACCGTGGTTTCGCCTCCGGACAGGAGTACGCAGGGGGTCTTAAATGGCTGACCTCGACGGGCTATTTGACTGGCAATTCCGCCCAGAACCCGGCCGACTTCCCTGGCCTCACCCTCTATCGCATCACCCAAGATGTGCACTTCGACTCCAGCTGCGGCGGCCACCTTGGCAGCAGCCTCCAATGCCATTTGAGGCGTCGCGATGAAGCGGGTCTCGATGGAAGGCAGCCTCGGGTTCGCCGGCTTGATGGACTCCCCGGCACCGCTTTCCAGAAGAGCGAGTGCTGCCGGTGGCACCTTGATGGCGTAGCGTCGCACGATAGCGAGCGCATCAGCACAGGTCGTGGAGTCAGCCACAGTGGGACCCGAGGCGATGTCCCTGGCGTCGTCCCCTGGCACATCGGACAACAGCAGATTGACCACACGGGCGGGGTAACAGGCTGCCGCAAGCCGTCCGCCCTTGATGGCGGAAAGGTGCCGGCGAACGACATTCATCTCGCTGATGCTTGCGCCGCTCTTCAGTAGAGCACGATTGATCGCTTGTTTATCTGCCAGCGTTAGCCCCGGAAGAGCGAGTGGAAGCAATGATGAGCCACCTCCGGAGATTAGGCAAAGCACCAGATCGTCTGCGGTCAGCCCTTGGACCATTTCAAGCATGCGAACAGCCGCTGCTTCACCTGCAGCATCGGGAACCGGATGCGCAGCTTCCACAATCTCGATGTGCTCGCATGGAAGAGCGTAGCCATACCTAGTGATGACCAAGCCCGTCAAGGGACCGTCCCAGTGAGCCTCAACGGCCTGGGCCATGGCAGCTGACGCTTTACCAGCGCCGATTACCACCAATCGTCCTTTCGGAACGGGTGGCAAATGTGGTGGAACGCACAAGGCGGGCTGCGCTGCCGCTACGGCAGCATCGAACATCCCACGCAGCAGCTTCTTTACTTCGCTGGAATTCATTCCTTGTCTCCGCCTGGGTTGGCTGCTCTTTTTGGAGGCTACAGCGAAGCTGGAGGCGCATTGCGCGCCGCCAAGCATTCGGTTTACTGATGCGCCCACGAGGGCGTAGACGCTCTGCGTCTTAGGCAGCTGCGATGGCGTCGCAAACAGCCTTGGTGACCTGCACTGTGGTCGCCTTGCCACCCAAGTCCCCGGTATGGAGCGACGGATCCGCGGTGACTTTCTCGACTGCGCTCATCACGCTTTTCGCAGCCTCAAATTCACCCAGATGCTCCAGCAACATCACGACAGACCAGAAAGTGCCAACAGGGTTAGCAAGGCCCTTGCCCATGATGTCGAAGGCAGAGCCGTGGATGGGCTCAAACATGCTGGGGTAGCGGCGCTCGGGGTCAATGTTGCCGGTAGGAGCGATGCCAAGGCTGCCTGCGAGTGCGGCAGCAAGGTCGCTCAGTATGTCGGCATGCAGGTTGGTCGCGACGATGGTGTCCAGCGTCGCAGGTTTGTTCACCATGCGCGCGGTCGCGGCGTCTACCAGTTCCTTGTCCCATTTGACGTCCGGATACTCTTTCGAGATTTCCAAGGCAATCTGGTCCCACATCACCATGGCATGGCGCTGCGCATTGCTCTTGGTAATGACCGTCAGCAGTTTGCGAGGTCGAGATTGCGCCAGCTTGAACGCAAAGCGCATGATGCGCTCCACGCCAGCACGGGTCATCATAGATACATCGGTTGCTGCTTCGATGGGGTGCCCTTGGTGAACGCGGCCGCCGACACCAGAGTATTCGCCTTCAGAGTTCTCGCGAACGATGACCCAGTTTAGATCCTCGGGCTTGCAGCGCTTGAGCGGCGCGTCGATGCCAGGCAGGATTCGGGTGGGTCGAACGTTCGCGTACTGGTCAAAACCTTGGCAAATCTTCAGACGCAGGCCCCACAACGTGATGTGGTCAGGAATATCCGGATCACCGGCGGAGCCGAAAAGAATCGCATCCTTACCGCGCAGGGCATCCAGACCGTCCTCCGGCATCATCACTCCGTGTTTGCGGTGGTAGTCGCCACCCCAGTCGAAGTCTTCGAACTCAAAGTTGAAAGTCTTGCTCTGCGCAGCCAGAGCCTGCAGTACTTGCTGGCCAGCAGGTACGACTTCTTTTCCGATGCCGTCACCAGGAATGGTTGCGATTTTGTAGGTCTTCACAGGAGTCTCCAATTGGATAATTGATAGTTGAATGTATGCACCTCCATGCCTAGAATTCGTCCTACAAGTGAATCCATTGTTAACTTGAAGCTAACTATCGACCAACCTTTACTAGGCAAATATGACTGCGTCCATTCAGCCGGCGGATCTTGGTTTCTTCTCGGTTCTAGCCAGCGCCGGCAGCTTGAGCGCGGCGGCCCGAGAGCTAGGCATCACAACACCTGCTGTCAGCAAGCATCTTGCGCAAATGGAAAGTCGTTTGAATATCCCCTTAGTCATCCGAACGACGCGACGTATGAGCCTTACACCTGAAGGTGAGGTTTATCTGAAGCATGCGCGGCGCATCTTGGGCGAGATTGACGACATGGAGCACCTGCTTGGTGCTGAGAGTGCCACGCCGAAGGGTATGGTGCGTGTGAATGCAACATTGGGGTTTGGTCGAACACACGTCGCCCCGCTCATTTCGAAGTTTGTCCGCAAGCACCCGCATGTTGAGGTGCAACTTCAACTGTCTGTGAATCCTCCACCCCTCACGGATGACTCATTCGATGTCTGTGTGCGATTTGGGCCACCTCCAGACGCAAGAATCATTGCCAAGCGCCTTGCCGCGAATCGTCGTCTGTTGTGTGCATCGCCAGCGTACCTCGCAGCACACGGGGACCCAAAAAATCCCAAGGATCTGAATAGGCACAACTGCATTGGCATTCGACAAGGCGAAGAGGCCTACGGCGTCTGGAGGCTATCGAGTGGTCGAGGCCGTAACGTGACGGTCGAAACAATCAAGACAAGAGGAAATCTCACAACAAACGACGGCGAAGTAGCGGTGAGCTGGGCCCTGGATGGGCACGGCATTTTGATGCGCGCCGAATGGGATATCGAGAGGTATCTTCGCAGCGGACGCCTTATTCAAGTCTTGCCGCAATGGCAGACACCGGATGCCGACATTTATGCGGTCTATCCGCAGCGTCACCTAACAGCAACTCGTGTTCAAGCGTTTGTCGAATACGCAGCACACGCCTTCAAGAGATAGTTTGCACCACGGAGTCCACCCGCAAGTAGCCTAGTGAATCACAGCAATTCCGATGCTCAAGGCCGCCGCTCTCAATGCAATTGAACCGAGTGCATCAACCAACGCAGCTCGATTCAGTTGAAGGAGTCTGTGCCGACCTTTGAAAATTTAGGTCGAACGGCGAAATTCGAGAACCGGGTCGCATTTTTTAATGAACGCTATAGATTAGGGCTCGAGCTTGTGAGTATTCGCAAATAATCCGCCAAGCTTTCACACATCAAAACCTCCACCAATTCGCATCGCAAATCCACCACCTAATCGTGCAGTGCACGAACTGTGAACGCTGACGTAGCCGATAATTGGCTCCAGCCTAGCTGAGTCACTCGACTGGCATTCCTGTGATGGTAGTTCTCGGTCAGGAGCAGACCTTGGGGGTGTTCCAGCAAGCGACTGCTTTTGGCTACATAAGCGGCCTGTCGCCGGTTGGCAAGCTTGACGCGGCAGTGCGACAAACCAGAGGCACTCATCAGCGGTCGTTCGCGTCAGTCAGAAAACGACCCGTTGCTGTCGTTCGTGCCTACACCTGCAATGTCTGGTGTGCAGCGATTGCTGCCATTCACCTCTCAGTTCCGAATGACTGCTGTCCGGCTATAGGGTCAGTGCGTTAATTGATCATTGCCCGGTAGCTTCATAAGCGCGAAATAGGATCTGCGAGGCGGGGAAGTTCGTATGGCTGGAATCCTGAGCCCTCGGTGAGCGCCAGTGTCTGAAGCATGCTGATGACGGTGCGAACCTTGGGCTGCAGGTAATGTGACTTTGGCCACACTGCGTGGATCGGCATTTCGCCGCCTGCGAAGTCTTCCAGCAGCGCAACGAGGGTTCCTCGATGGAGATCCTCGCCAACGAGCCAGGTTGGCATTTGCATCACGCCACAACCCGCAAGTCCAGCAGTCAGCATGGCTTCACCGTCGCTGAACTCGTGACGGGCATGGATTTCCTGCTGAATCAGGTGGCCTTCCGGGGTGCGCAGCAGCCATGTTTGCTTCTGTTGCCGGCGCGAACCAATGATGCAATCGCGCTGTAGTAACTCCTCTGGCGTGTGGATGGGTCCATACCGTTCGAGATAGACAGGGGCAGCGCAAATCACCAGACGCTGGGTACCAAGCCGCTTCGCCACCAGGTCACCACTGTCGTCTAAATGGCCAATTCGCACTGAAAGGTCGTAGCCCTCTTGGATCAGGTCCACGGTGCGCTCCGTGAATGAGACCGTTAGATCGAGCTTGTCGAATTGGGCGGCCATCTCCAGTAATCCCGGCAAGACGTGACGGCGGCCAAAGGCTCCAGGGAGACTCACACGAATACGTCCTTGCGGCGCCCGATCATTTGGAGCAAGGCCGGTCTCGGCCGCATCCAATTCACCGATGGCACGTGAGCAGGCGGCTAGATAAGCCTCTCCTTCCGGCGTCAGAGTGAGCCTGCGAGTGGTGCGATGCAGCAGCTTCAGACCGATCCGAGCTTCCAGTCGTGTCACGCTTTTAGCCACCCCAGAGGGCGTCAGGCCCAGCACCTCAGCCGCCGCTGTAAAGCTGCCCGCCTTGGCCGTGGCAACAAATGCATCGATGCCATCGAAACGATCACCAAGACCTTCCATTTTTTCCTTCAGTTCTCAAATGTTTGGAATTTAACCAAGATTATCTTTTTTTAGAAGATTAATAAAGTATGGGCTTGAGCGGTATGGAACCGTCATGCCGCCTCTGAAGGTTGAGTTCCAGCCGGCATCACCGCCGACACGTATCTCAGAAGGAAAACCATGAACCAGCTTTTCACTCCATATGACCTAGCAGGCTTGAGTCTGCCGAACCGCTTTGTGATGGCACCTATGACCCGCTCGCGCAGCGCAAATGGCGTCCCCGATGTGCTGACAGAGGTCTACTACAGCCAGCGCGCTTCGGCCGGCTTGATCATTAGTGAAGGTATTGCCGTCTCGCAAGAGGGCACTGGCTACCTGTTTACGCCGGGCCTGTACACCGACGAACAAGTCGTGGCTTGGAGGCGTGTTACCGACGCGGTTCATGCTGAAGGCGGGCGAATCTTCGCACAGCTGTGGCATGTGGGCCGCAACTCCCATGTCTCGCTACAGCCGGGCGGCAAAGCACCCGTATCTTCGGTGGCGCGCAGCCCCCTCGGTGTAAACGCCTATGCCTGGGCTGCACCTGGGGTGCCAGGCCATGTTCCGACGAGCGAGCCGCGTGCACTGAGCACGGACGAAGTGGCTGCGATTGTGGATGACTTTGTCGCCGCGGGCCGACGTGCCATGCAGGCAAGATTTGACGGCGTGGAGATACACGGCGCCAATGGCTATCTGTTCGAGCAGTTCATTAACGGTGACCTGAACACGCGCCAGGACCGCTACGGTGGCAGCATCGACAACCGCCTGCGTCTGCTGCTTGAAACCGTTGATGGGCTGAGCGTGGCGATTGGTTCGCGACATGTCGGCGTGCGCATTTCTCCATTCGGACGCCTATACGACATGCATCCGTTCGACGACGAGAAACAGACCTGGCTTGCACTCGCAGCCGAACTGGGTAGGCGCGATCTGGCCTATGTCCACTTGAGCGATCAGCGAACCATCGGCGCCGATTGTGAAACCGCTTTCTTCGATGAATTCCGCAAGGCCTACCCCGGTACGTTGATCGTCGCCGGTGGCTTCGACAAAACCAGTGCAGAAGCGGCCTTAAAGACTGGCAAAGCGAATCTGATCGGGTTTGGTACTCCCTTCATCGCCAATCCAGATCTGGTGGAGCGCATCGCCAATGGGTGGCCACTGGCACAGGCCCAGCGCGACACTTTCTACGGCCTGCACGGCGCGCGCGGTTACACCGACTATCCGCGCTATACCGAATCGGCGAACCCCGCGACGGCATTGGATCTGCAATGCTGATCGACAACGGTGCCTGCTCGGTTCTGAACGCCTTGCAGGACAATTTTTTCGCCGCCTGGTCACGCGGGCAGTGGCATTATTTGACACCGAACCTGGCTGAGGATGCCATCCTGACTAGCAGTCAGCATGGCGAGGGCCTGGGCGCGACCGAATGGAGGCGTCTGCTGGCGGGCGATACCGTTGCCCTGACATGGATGCACACCAGCAATCACGCCATCCTCGTCGGCAAGAGTGGACAAGCTGCATCCAGCGCCTATGTCATCGGCCTGCTCGGCAGTGGGTCGCAACAATTTCTGTTCGGTGCCGGTGTGGTTCTCCGGTTTCAGTCTCATGACCCGGAAGGTCAATGGTCACTGTTCGATGCCCGCATTCAGGTGAATTGGTGCAAAGGCGATCCGTCCTTGGCGGCGCATTGGCGCAAGCCGCCGAGCGACGCGGGCTGGCAGTTGGGCGACGAACCACCGGTGATCGTCAGCGAGCTGGATTCGCCATGGGCCTTGATCGGCGATGCGCTGCCGCAAGCCAGCGCCCAAGACGCCGTGCGGCAACTCTTTAGCCAATATTCATGGGCCATCGACCAGGGTGACATCAGTTTGCTGAGCGACAGCTACACCGATGACGCAGTTGGTGGATTTGCGCCTATGGGCCAACTGGAAGGCCGCCACGCCATCATCGGCCAGCAAAAGAGCTTCCGACGCCTCTGGCCATGGATGCAGCACTTTGCCGATGTGCTGCGAGTAGAGATCGAGGCCGATAGCCACCACGCACGAATGATCGTGGCGCGCATTGTCCCAGAGCGTCCCGTTGATGAAGCAGGGCGCTCGCTCTACGGAGCCCACTACCAGCTCCGTTTGCGGTTGGAGGGCGATGGGAAATGGCGTATTTGCTGGTTTGACTACCGCCCTGGCTGGTTCACCAACGCAGAGATCCCGACGTTCGACATCGGCGTCATCCACGCCTGATTAAGCAATAGCTACAAGGAAGTATTTCAATGAACAACATAATCCAAGAGCTTCTCGATCGCGAAGAAATTCGCAATCTCCGGACCCTCTACGCGCACCACCTCGATAGCAACAACATCGACGCACTGGACCACGTTTTCTCAGCAGATGCCGTGGTGGAGGTCACCGTGGGAAAGATGGAAGGCATCGCCGCCATACGCGCCGGTCTGAGTGATGCTTTCAAGCTGTTTGATAGGGACCATCACGGCAGCTACCCATTCATGCATGCAATCGTCAATCACTGGATCAAGCTGACCGGGCCGGACACAGCCGAAGGCCGGTGCTACCTGATCGATTTCGAGACCGCATCCAAGCCCGATCCCAATCCCTTGCTGCTGCTCGGCCTCTATGCCGATCAATATCAGCGCATCGATGGCCAATGGCGCATTACACGCACACGTTTGGAAGTCGTGTGGCCAGAGCGCAATGGCACCAGTGAACGACCTATTGATCAGACCAAGGAGGCGTAAGCCATGCCCAACTCCATCAAGCTCAGCATTCTCGATTACTCACCTGTTGATGAAGGCTACCTTGCCAGCGATGCGCTGGCCGCAACGGTGCGACTGGCGCAACACGTGGAAAGCAAGGGCTTCACCCGCTACTGGGTTTCTGAGCACCACGGTATGCCGGCCACCGCAAGCAATTCGCCGGAGATTCTCATGGCGCGTATCGCATCTGCGACGCAGACCATCCGCGTCGGCTCAGGCGCTGTGCTACTGCCCAATTACAGCAGCCTGAAGATCGCCGAAAACTTCCAATTGCTCGAAGCCATGTTCCCCAATCGGGTCGATATGGGCTTTGGCCGCGCACCCGGCGCTGACCAACGCACCGGTGCGGCGCTCAATGATGAAAAAGGCAGGTCCATTCCCTATACGCAGAAGGTCACGGATCTGCTGGGCTTTTTGACGGGAAAGCATGCACACGATTCGCGGTATGCCGGCATGCACGCTCAGCCGGAAACGCCCGATAGGCCACAAGCCTTTGTGCTTGGCGCATCTGGATCGACCGCAGAGTTCGCTGCCAAAGAAGGTCTTGGCTTCACCTTTGCGCACTTCATTAATCCTGGCAGTGATGGTCCGCAAGCCGCCAGCGCTTACCGCGCTGCGTTCGAGCCTACGGAATTCTCCACCAAGCCGACGGTGATCGTGTCGATCTTCGTGGCTGTCGGTGAAACCGAGGAAGAAGCCAGAGAGTTCACCGATGCCTTCCACCTTTGGCTAATGTACGCCGAGAGCGCTCAACCGTTCAATCGGATTCCTTCGCTTGCTACGACGCGCGCCCACCAATGGACACCCGCTGAACGTGCGGTGCGCGAGCGCAATCAAGGCCGGCTGATCTCTGGAACCGCCCCCGAGGTTGCGGCGCAACTGTGTGATCTCGCAAGCGCCTACGGCACGGACGAAGTGATGATCAATCTCATGATGCCGGGAGAATCGACAAGGCTGATAGCCATCGATGCCATTGCTTCAGCGCTTGCTTCGGTAACGGACGCAGCGCCGGCGCATGGCTCAGCCGCCAAACTAGCAACCGAGGAAGCATGCGCATGAGTGCCGTCAAGCCAAGTGCACCCATGCTCAGACAATACAATGTCGCGCTGCACCTCGCGCACCGATGGTTCGCTTATCTGGAGGCACCTGGCGGCGATCTCGTCACGCACCTGACGATGTTCCATCCGCAGGTGCAACTCTCCGGCCACCGCGGAAGTCACCTTTTTGCACACGACCACGAAAGCCTCAAGGCCTGGTTTGCTGCCGTGCCTGATGAGGTCAGTTCACACCACATCGTTCATTCCACCTATTCAACTGCCAACGACGACAGCGGTGATGGCTTGCTGAATATGGTTGTCGCCTACCAAGCGCCAGCCAAATCGGGTGTGCACGGATCGATCATCAGCTACCAGACACGGATTGAATTCATCCCAGGTGGTGCGAGGTTCATCGCGCTCGACAAAACTCCCATCCTTCCCAACACGAAACCCGACTACGAAACCTCCTGGGCAAGCAACCGTGCATTGGCACTTGTGTATGCTGCACTCGGAGGCATCACAGTGCCGGATGGGAAGCTGCGAGCCGCGTTGGGAGACGATGTGCAGCGGGTATTCGTCCACACCACAGCACCCGAGGCGAGCAAAGCCTATGAGGCATTGGTGACGTGTCTTAGTGGCAATCCGGCTGCTGCCCGGGTGGCGCGCCTGAATCTCACGGATGATGGGAAGCAGGCCATGCCGGCGATCAAGCAGATAGAGGCCCTCATTTCTGGCAAGCCTGATCTTGTGGGGATGTGATCATGAATGCGCTCCTGAAAGGTCGCCGTATTCGAATACTGCAAGACTAGCTGGTCCGAATATGCTCCTTTGGAGTGCGATGCCGGATAGCCGATCCTAGGGCCGCAGCGACCTCGCTGTCCGCGAAATCCAACGACCGCTAAATGATGGCAAAGGTCCCGTGCCTCCAAAACTGGGTGGCAGCAATCAGCCTGGACCTGCCGTTGACTTGCGCCGAACTACAGCTGATGGCAGGAAGAAATCCGCCTAATGTGAGTGGAGCTACTGCGCGATTAGTTGGATGATGGATTTCGATCCGAACACGCCTGGTGGACTTTAGACAAACACTCAGCATAGCCACGACTGGGGTTGGGGGTAGAGCGCATCAATCTTTTTGAGTCATGCAGCAATTCATTTGGGTGCCAAAAATTTACGAATTTATTCTTACGACACAGCGACATGAGCAAGTAGTAGAAGCGATTTTTACGAGTTTTTTGCTTGTCTTTGGTCGGGACATACCTTGCAGAAGCGCACCAATCAAAGGGGCTGTTGTACGACTTTATTCTCACCAAACATTGCTTTGAATGCAATGAAAAAAGCGCTCCATTGGAGCGCTTTTTGTTTTGGCTGCCAGTTAAGCCTGTGTTTGCTGTCTGAGACGTCCAGAACACTGTGGGTGGGCGTCTTTTATGCAGCGATTTCAGCCAGTCGCACCGTTGTGATGAACGTCACCTATGCGCGGTGAAGCCGGCAGTCGAAGGCCAGGCCCCGCTGCCGGAATTCTCGCTACAGTTCTGTTTGCTCTGAAATCTCAAGAGAATCCTCTACCTCTATACCCAGGTAGCGAACCGTGCTTTCCAACTTGGTATGTCCGAGCAAAATTTGCACTGCACGAAGGTTCTTGGTTCTACGGTAGATCAAAGTTGTCTTTGTCCGGCGCATAGAGTGCGTTCGGCATTTAAAGCCGCCGCCATGGTATTCCTGCCGCTGTTGCATGTCATCGGCGCTAACCTGCCAGGCTGACGATGATTCGTAGCGGAACGGCAGCGGTGAACTATCTGCCGCCGCGCACAGCCAGGTGCGATTCATACAGATCCCGCATTGGGTGGTCTGTTCGGATGGCAATGCAGATTTCCTCCCACAGATTTTTGAGCCCGGCATCTGGCAACAGTTCGGGCTTTGTTTTTTGTAGGCCAGAGCCTGTCCATCGGTTCGGAAGTTCACCCCAAGCCCGTGCAATACTCACCCTCGTACGGGTGAAACCCCAAGCCCTCGTTCGAAATACATGACCCAAGAAACCAATAACCTAGCCACCGACCTGTGGGCGCTTGCCGATTTGCTGCGCGGCGACTTCAAGCAGAGCCAATATGGCCGCGTCATCCTGCCTTTTGCGCTGCTGCGCCGTCTGGAATGTGTGCTGGAGGGCAGCAAGCCCGCTGTGCTGACCGAAGCCGCCAAGGTCGAAAAAATGGCCATTGCCGAAGAGGCCAGAGAAAAGCTGATTCTGCGCGCTACCGGTGGCCTGAGCTTTTTCAACACCTCACCCATGGACCTGAGCACCCTGGGCGAGTCGGGCATCAAGGCCAATCTGGAGCGCTACATCCAGTGCTTCTCCAAAGACGCCCGCGAGATTTTTGACCACTTCAAGTTTTCTGAATTCATTGGCCTGCTGAACGACGCCAACCTGCTCTACAAGGTGGTGCAAAAAGTCCGTACCATGGACCTGCACCCCAATGCCGTATCCAACTACGAAATGGGCCTGGTGTTTGAAGAGCTGATTCGCAAATTTGCCGAAAGCTCTAACGAAACCGCAGGCGAGCACTTCACCCCGCGTGATATCGTGCGCCTCACCACCTCGCTGGTGTTCATGGAAGACGATGAAGCCCTCACCAAGCCTGGCATCATCCGCACCATTTACGACCCGACGGCGGGCACGGGCGGTTTTCTCTCAGCGGGCATGGAATATGTGCACGAGCTGAACCCACAGGCCAAGGTGCTCACCTATGGCCAGGAGCTGAACCCCGAGAGCTACGCCATCTGCAAGGCCGACATGCTCATCAAGGGGCAAGAGGTCAACCAGATCAAGCTCGGCAACACGCTGTCCAACGACCACCTCTACGCCAGCAAGTTCGACTACATGCTCTCCAACCCGCCCTTTGGCGTGGACTGGAAAAAGATCGAAGGCGACATTACCGACGAACACACGCTTAAGGGTTTTGATGGCCGCTTTGGCGCCGGCCTGCCGCGGGTGTCCGATGGGTCGCTGCTGTTTTTGCTGCATCTCATCAGCAAGCTGCGCGATGTGAAGGACGGCGGCTCACGCATCGGCATCATCCTCAATGGATCGCCGCTGTTCACTGGTGGCGCAGGCTCGGGCGAATCGGAAATCCGCCGCCATATTCTGGAAAGCGACCTGCTCGAAGCCATCGTCGCCCTGCCTACCGACATGTTCTACAACACCGGCATTGCCACCTATGTGTGGGTGCTGTCGAACAAAAAGCCTGCCGAGCGCAAAGGCAAGGTGCAGCTCATCAATGGCACCAACCTCTGCGGCAAGATGCGCAAATCGTTGGGCAGCAAGCGCAATGTGATGGACGAGGCCGACATTGCCACCATCACCCGTTGCTTTGGCCAATTTGAGGTGGTCGAAGCGCAGGCGCTCAACAAACCGGTGGAAGCCAAAAGCAACCGGGGTCGCCCAGCGGCCAACCCCAAGCCCGAAGCCGCCAAAACCTTTGCCAGCAAAATCTTTGCCACGCACGAGTTTGGCTACCGCCGCATCACCATCGAGCGGCCCCTGCGCCTGTCGTGGCAGTTCAGCGATGAACGCATTGCCAGCCTGCGCTTTGAGTCAGGCAGCCTGAATGCGGCCATGCAGTGGGTCTACGCCGAGTACGGCCAGCCCTACTGGCAAGACGCTGCCGACTGTGACCTCTACGGCCAGCTGGACGACTACGCCGAAGAAATACGCGCCTATCTCAAGCGCGACTTTGCCAGCCTCAAGGAAAAGCAGATCAAAGACCTGCTCGACGCCCGCACCTGGCTGGCACAAAAGGCCGTGCTGCTCAAGGCACGCGCCTTGCAACGCGAGATTGGCAGCGCTCAGCACGACGACTTCAATGTCTATGACGAAGCCATCAAGGCCGCCAGCAAAAAGGCAGGCATTACGCTGGACTCCAAAGAGAAAAAGCAGATCGCCGATGCTGTGAGCTGGAAGAACCCCGCCGCCGAAAAAGTGGTCAAGAAGGTTCACAAAGGAAAGAGCAACCCTCTTTATGGCCTGTTCGCCGTGAACCAGCAAGTCATCGAATACCAGGCCGATGGCGAACTGCGCGATTTTGAAAACGTCGCCCTGGACCCCAGCCGCACCGTGAGCACCAGCGTAGAGGCCTACTTCATCGCCGAAGTGCAGCCCCATGTGCCTGATGCCTGGATAGACGCCAGTAAGCGCGACGCCAAGGATGGCGAGATTGGCATCGTCGGCTACGAAATTCCGTTTAACCGCCACTTTTACCAGTACCAGCCGCCACGGCCGTTGGAAGCCATTGACGCCGATCTGGATGCCGTGAGCGCCGAGATCATGGCGCTGTTGCGTGAGGTGCATTCGTGAGTCGGTACAAGGCTTATCCGGAGTACAAGAATTCTGGTCTTCAATGGCTTGGAGAAATGCCGAGCCATTGGGTCTTACGAAAATCAAAGTACGTCTTCAATCGAGTTCAACGTGAAGTTCGCCCTGACGATGGGGTCGTTACCGCCTTTCGTGACGGACAAGTAACTTTGCGATCGAATCGCAGAACTGAAGGCTTTACTGAGTCAATTAAGGAGATTGGCTATCAAGGCGTCAGGAAAGGCGACTTATTAGTTCATGCCATGGATGGATTTGCAGGAGCCATTGGAGTTAGTGACTCCGATGGCAAATGTTCGCCAGTTTGTTCCGTTTGTGTGCCAACAGATCAAGAGCAAGTCCATGTCGCTTACTTTGGTTATCTTGTTCGTCAACTCGCTGTGACAGATTTCATTTCATCCCTTGCGAAAGGAATTAGGGAGCGATCAACAGAGTTTCGCTACAGTGAGTTTTCTGTCTTAGATTTGGCTTTGCCGCCTCAAAATGAGCAGGCAGATATTGCCGCCTTCCTCGACCACGAAACGGCGAAGATTGATGCCTTGATCGAGAAGCAGCAGCGGCTGATTGAGTTGCTCAAGGAAAAGCGCCAAGCCGTCATCAGCCACGCCGTCACCAAAGGCCTCAACCCCAACGCCCCGATGAAAGACTCCGGCGTGGAGTGGGCGGATAGAGTACCTGCGCACTGGCGCGTGTCTAAATTGGGTTACCACGCAAACGTTTCTAACGGCGCTACACCGAACCGAGAAAACATGTTGTTCTGGGAAAACGGCACTATCGGTTGGCTCAATAGCTCAAAAGTAAATGACGAAGTAATCAAAGAGGCGGATCAGTTCATTACGGATTTGGCTTTGTCCCAAACGAGCGTAAAGTCCGTAAATAAAGGAGATCTCGTAATGGCTATTACGGGAGAAGGGCAGACACGGGGTAGGGTGGCTATTTGCAATATTGAGGCAACAATCAATCAGCATTTAGCTGCAATTTCAATTCGAGACAAGCTGCTGCAGCATGAGTTTTTGTATTTTTGGCTTGAAGGTAACTACGAGCGAATTCGCTATGAATCTGAAGGTGCTGGCTCTACAAAAGGGGCAATAACCTGTTCAGAGATTAGTGCGTTTCCGGTGATCCTTCCTCCGCTCGAAGAGCAAGACCAGATCGTTAACTACGTTGCTGAGCGAAAGTGCAAATTTGGCGGACTGATAGGTAAAGCCATCTCTGCAATTGAGTTGATGCAAGAACGCCGCACCGCCCTGATCTCTGCCGCCGTCACTGGCAAGATCGACGTGCGCGATTGGCAAGCCGCCGCCTGACACCTCTTAACCCACATAGCCCCCAGCCATGAGCGACCCAGCCACCGAACGCATCTTTCAAGACGACATCATTCGCCAGCTGCTCGCTAATGGCTGGTTGCTGGGCTCGCCAGACAAGTACCACCGCGAACTGGCCCTGTACCCCGAGGATGCGCTGGGTTTTGTGCAGGACACGCAAGACGCGCAGTGGCAAAGGTTTTGTGCCAACCACCCCAAGGATGCGGAGCAGAAGTTTTTGCAGCTTGTGGCTACGCAACTGGGCAAGGCCGACCCCAATGCCACGCACAAAGACAGCCGTACCTTTGGCACGCTGGGCGTGCTGCGCCACGAGCTGCGCGACCGCAATGCGCGCTTGTCGCTGTGCCAGTTCAAGCCCGAGCACGACCTGAACCCGGACACGCTGGCCCGCTACGCCAAAAACCGCCTGCGTGTGGTGCCGGAGCTGGTGTACAGCCCGTGGTGTACCGATGCCTGTTTTGCGGAGACAGGGGCCAAGGCCAAGGCGTGGCGCATTGACCTGGTGTTGTTCGTCAACGGCGTGCCGGTGGCTACGCTGGAGCTAAAGAGCGAATTCAAGCAAGCGGTGGACCGGGCAGTGCGGCAGTACAAAACCACACGCCTGCCCGTGGACCCGGTGGCCAAGAAGCCGGAGCCGCTGCTGACCTTTAAGCGCGGCGCGCTGGTGCACTTTGCGGTGAGCCAGTACGAGGTGCACATGGCCACCAAGCTAGAGGGGGAGGGCACGTACTTTCTGCCCTTTAACAAGGGCACGGCGGACGGCGGCGCGGGCAACGATGTGCCGCAAGACCTTCACCGCTACGCCTCCGATTACCTGTGGAACGAGGTGCTGCTGCCAGACAACCTGCTCAACATCCTGGCCCGCTTTGTGCACCTGCAGATTGAAGACAAAGAAGACTGGGAAGGCCGCAAGTACAAGAAGGAAAGCCTGATCTTCCCCCGCTACCACCAGTGGGACGTGGTGGGCAAGCTGCTGGCGGCGGCGCGCAGCGAGGGGCCGGGGCAGAAATACCTGATTCAGCACAGCGCGGGATCGGGCAAGTCGAACTCCATTGCCTGGGTGGCGCACCAGCTCTCGGCGTTGTACAAGGCAGACGGCAAAAAGCAGTTTGACTCGGTGATTGTGGTGACCGACCGCACGGTGCTGGATGCGCAGTTGCAAGACACGATCTACCAGTTTGAGCACACCGATGGCGTGGTGGGGCGCATCAACAACAAGGAAGGTGATGGTTCCAAGTCTGAAAAGCTGGCCGCAGCCCTGGAGTCTGCCCAGCCCATCATCATCGTCACTATTCAGACCTTTCCTCATGTGTTGAAGGCGATTGAAAACAGCGTGAGCCTGAAGGAGCGCTGCTACGCCATCATTGCGGACGAGGCGCATTCGTCGCAAAGCGGCTCTACGGCGCGGCAGCTCAAAGAGGTGCTGATGAAGGAAGCCGGTGAAGCGGGGGATGAGGCTGCGGAACTGGATAGCGACGACATCATTGCCGCCACGGTGGCGTCGCGCCGCGCATCGGGCAACCTGAGCTACTTTGCTTTTACCGCCACGCCCAAGGCCAAGACGCTGGAGCTGTTTGGCCGCGTGCCGCGCCCGGACGAGGTAGCGTCAAGCACCAACAAGCCCGAAGCGTTCCATGTGTACAGCATGCGGCAGGCGATTGAGGAAGGCTTCATCCTCGATGTGCTGAAGAACTACACCAACTACAAGGTGGCTTACAAGCTGGCCCTGAAGGTGCAGGACGCCGATGCAGAGGTGGAAAGCAAGCGCGCCAAGGTCAAGCTGAACCAATGGGTGCGCCTGCATGACCACAACATTGCCCAGAAGGTGATGGTGATCGTGGAGCACTTCAAAGACAACGTGATGGGCTTGCTGGGCGGGCAGGCCAAGGCCATGGTGGTGACCAGCTCGCGCAAGGAGGCGGTGCGCTACAAGCAGTGTTTCGATAAGTACATATCGGAGAAGGGCTACCAGAAGATTCACGCCATGGTGGCGTTTTCGGGTGAGGTGGAGTTCACCGACAAAGACCCGGCTGCGGCGGGCCAGATCGGCGAGAAGTTCACCGAGACGAATATGAACCCGAACCTCAAGGGCCGCGACATGCGCAAGGCTTTCGATTCGGACGACTACCAGGTGATGATCGTCGCCAACAAGTTCCAGACCGGATTTGACCAGCCCAAGCTGTGCGCCATGTATGTGGACAAGAAGCTGGTCGGGGTGGAGTGTGTGCAGACGCTGTCGCGCCTGAACCGGACCTACCCGAACAAGGCCGAGACGGGCACCTATGTGTTGGACTTCTTCAATGGGGCGGATGAGATTCTGGAGGCGTTTCAGCCGTACTACCAGACGGCGGAGCTGCTGGATGTGTCGGACCCGAACCTGATCTTTGCGCTGCAGGACAAGCTGCGGGCAGGCGGCATTTTTTCGTGGCAAGAGGTGGAGCAGTTCTGCGCGGCGTTTTATGTGAAGAACAAGAGCAACGCGGCCATTGCCAACATTTGCAAGCCGGCGGTACAGCGCTGGCTGCTGCGCTACAAGTCGGCGGTGGCGGCTTTCAAGATTGCCAAGGACATGTTTGAACGCACCCAGAAGACAGGCGATGCCGTGCTGATTGCCAACGCCGAGAAAAGCCTGAAGGAATGCCAGAAGGAAAAGGACGCGCTGGAAATCTTCAAGAAAGACCTGGGCACCTTTGTGCGGTTTTACGAGTTCATGTCGCAGATCGTAGATTACGACGATACCGACCTGGAAAAGCTGAGCCTGTACGCGCGCAGCCTGCGGCCCATGCTGCGCGAAACCTTGCTGGAAGAAGACGGCATTGACCTTGGCAACGTGGTGCTCAGCCACTACCGCGTGGCCAAGACCCGACAGCAGGATCTGGTGCTGAAAGAAAACAGCGCTGAGTACAAGCTGGTGCCCGGTGAAGGCTTGGGCACGGCCAAGCCAAAAGACAAGACGGAAGAGCTTCTGTCGCAGATCATCAACCGCCTCAATGAGGTGTTTGTGACCGACAAGCTCACCGACAAGGACATGGTGAACTACGCCTATACGATCCGCGACAAGGTGGGTGAGAACATCAAGGTGATGAAGCAGATCGAGAACAATTCGCCCGAACAGGCCATGCTTGGCGACTTCTCCAAGGCGATAGACGATGCCATCATGGACAGCAGTGAAGCCCATCAGAACCAGATGATGCAGTTGCTGGCCGACCCAGGCAAAGCGGCCAACTTTGCGCGGGTTGTGTTTGATCTGCTGGTGCAGGGTAATCCCCCCAATTTCCACCGTTACGAGAAGTAGAGCGGTTACGCGTGCAGGTCCAATCGCTGATTTTGAGTAGTGCCCCGTCCAAGGTTATGTGGGGGCGGTCGTGATGTGTTTTCACATTGATCTAGCACGCCCGCTGCATGGCAACGACATTGGTCACGCTGCCATCAGCCATACCTTGCAGTAGCGCCAAGCGGGTGCCCAGCAGTTCCAGGAGTCGCGCATCGGGCCTTCGTACTGCGCACGTTGGTAAATCCGCTTGATATCAAGCAGACTGGTGCTTACAAAAGCCACACTCAATCCGGCTTTACTACTAGCAGCAAAATATCAAGCTAGCGACAAGTGCGTGTTATCGACAATAGAGCACTTGGACACTGCAACCCAGCAATGAAGCTTGCTCCTGCCACCTGCAGGAGTCACGCGGTAACGGGTTCAGCGGTCTGCTTCTGATCACTACAGTCGTTCGATGCGGAATGTGCGACCGGCAGCTCTCAGCCTGAAGCAGTCGTAAATGGGAAGACCTCCAAGGATGACTTCTGGCCGGTAGCTCCATTTCAGAATCTTCACTGAAAGCAGTCACAGATCAATTTTCGGCTGTGCACTTCCAGCCTGCAGCAGTTCCAAAGGGGTGGAGATCAATTCGTCTTTTTCACTGGCTAATGAACTCTAAGCACTTCAAACTGCTGTCGGATTTGAGCGATCTGTATGGATACTTCATCACCCTCGAACTTGCCCAGCATGGCACTGCCCAGTGGTGTTTCGCTGCTGATGACCTGAATGTGTTCAGCGCCGCTGACCAACTTCATGCTGCCCCCGTTGGGCCCGAGAAAAAGTAGTTGCTGCTTTTCGCCGGAATCAACCAGGCAGACCAATGCGCCGAGCTCTATACCTTTGCTGGCGTTGTAGGGGTGTGGGTGAAATCTGCGCCAATTGGCCATAGCCTGGCGGAGAGCTTCAGCGCGTCGAGCTTGGCCTGTGGCCAGGTAGGCGGCTTCGAGACCCAATGTGTCGTATTTGTTTTCAGCGACATTTTCTTCGTGAGTCGCAGCTTCATGGGCCTGGCGCGCTGCCTGTTCAATTTGTAGCAGGTCTTCGGCCAGCCGTTCTAACACCTGCTTCTGCAGAAAAAATTTATCCATAATCAACGCAAATCGAGAGTGAGTTCTGGATTATCAAATGCCATGCCAACTTTGACGCTGCTGCTGGCTGCAGGTCAAGTAGCTCTGGGGAGAAAAAAGCTGTTGATGGCAGGCTGCTGAGAGCAGCCTGCAAGACCCTCAACGCGATAGGAGTACGCTGGGCTGCAGCCGGTATCGTAGACACTGGGCTGCAACCATTTCCTGGTTCCTTGTCTGCATTTTGAAAAAGCCGAGAGCCCCCTTTTCAGGGGCAAGGTCACGTACTTCCAAATGCTTGCATCACAAAGCGGCGTACGCGCTCGGCGGCGGGTGCCAGGACATGCTGCTTGCTCCAGATCAGGTTCAGGCAAGTGGTCAGTACGGGCTCTTCCAGCGGGACCATGTGCATCTGTTGTGCCAGTTGCAGCTGGGAAAAGCTGTACGGGGCAAAAGCCACGCCCAGGCCCTGCTGCACCATCAGCAGCATGGGGATTGTTTCTCCCCCTAAATACACCACATTGGGAACGAACCCCGCTTGCTGGCAGGCCTGCATTTCCACCTCGTGCAGCCCAGAGTCTGCCGAAGAACGATGAATTAAAAAGCGTTCGCCCTTTAGTTCTTCCAGCCGGATGCTGTGGCGCTGGCCCAGCGGGTGTGCTGGCGGCAGCGCCACCAGCAAAGGTTCGTGCAAGATGGGGCATACCTCCATCTCCGGGGCGTGCAGGCGGCTGCGGCTGATCAGCAAGTCCAGGCTGCGCTCACGCAAGCGCTGCAGCATAAGACCTGCCTCACCCTCATGCACATGGATGGCGCATTCATGCTTAACCTCTTCCATCACGGACGGAATCACAAACAGGCTGCCCGCCGTGGGGCAACCAATATTGACCACACCGCCTGCGCCTCGCTCCACCTTGCGCAGCTCACGCCGGGTGGACTCCATGTTTGCCAGCATAGCCCTGGCACGTACATAAAAAAGCTGGCCCACCTCGGTAGGCACCAGACGCTTGCTGCTGCGGTCAAAAAGCTGCACGCCCAGCTCATCTTCCAGTTTGCGCAGCAGCATGCTCAGCGGCGGCTGGGTCATATGCAGGCGCACTGCAGCCGCTGAGACACTGCCCAGTTCATACACAGCCGCAAAGCATTTGAGACGATGCTCGTCCATATAAAAAATATATATTAAAAGACCAACTATATATTAGACATTGCTTTTCATGCTTTCTAAACTTTCGTTGAACGGGTTGCAGCGGGCTTCGTCCACCGCGCTGAAACCCTCCCAGCACACTCACCGAAAGCGCAGCACCATGAAATTCGTCATTGCCATGATCCGCCATGAGACCAATACGTTCTCTCCCGTCACTACGAAGTTGTCGGACTTTCGGCGCGGCACTGGCAACCCGCATGGCCCATCGTTCGGCGCGCTTGCCCGCCAGGCCTGCGAAGGCACCAACAGTGCAGCAGCAGCTTTCCTGGATTTAGCTCAAGCCATGGGCGCTGAGGTGGAATTTGCCGTGTGTGCCAGCGCAGTGCCCAGCGGGCTGGTCGCCCGCGACGCTTTTGAAACGCTGGCCAACGCTTTGACCCATTCTGCCCGGCAAGGTTGTGACGCCATTCTTTTGGACTTGCACGGCGCCATGGTGGTAGACGGGATTCAAGACGCCGAAGGCGAGCTGCTGCGCCGTCTGCGGGCATGTACGCACCCCAGCCTGCCCATTGGTGTGGCTCTGGACTTTCACGCCAACTTCAGCGAAGCCTTGGTACGCAACGCCTCAGTCATTGCTGGTTACTGCACCTATCCGCATGTAGATATCTATGAAACTGGTGCGCGCGTGGGCCGCACCATCCGGGCGCAGTTAGAAGGCCGCGTGAATCCCGTGATGCTGTGGAGCCGCCTGCCGATGCTCACACACATGCTCAAACAAACACCTGCCATGCAGCCCATGAAAGACATCATGGACTTGGCCATGGAGGCAGAGCGCAGCGGAAAATTGCTCAACGCTTCTGTGTTTGGAGGGTTCCCATTGTCTGATGTGAACTGTGCAGGCTTATCGACTGTCTTGATCGCAAATGCCTCTCAAGTGGCCTACGCCGAGCAGCTGCAAACACAGCTGACCGACATGGCCTGGGAGCGCCGTGCTGACTTTGTCTTTCCCTCCGAGCCCATCCATACCTCCATTGCCTACGCCAAAACGCTGCAAGAAGGCCCGGTGATCCTGGTCGACCACGGTGACAACTGCGGCGCTGGTGGCACCACCGATGTCATGGCGGTACTGCAAGAGGTGCTGGCACAGGGGCTGCAAGACGTAGTGGCCGGCCCATTTTGCGACCCTGCTGCCGTGGAACACTTGTTTGTCCAAGGTGTGGGGGCCAGCGTTTCGCTGAATGTGGGAGGGAAAACCGATTTGCCCGCCCTGAATTTGCAGGGGCAGCCCCTGCCACTTTGCGGAGTGGTTGAGCAACTCACAGACGGTCAATACACCGTGACTGGCCCGATGTTCACAGGCGTCAAACTCAGCTTGGGCCGCACCGCCGTCCTGCGTGTGGGCACATCCGTGCGTATTTTTATTTCAGAGCGTCCTCAGGAGCCTTACGACACCGGCGTCTTTACCCATGCGGGGGTAGACCCCGCACAGTGCAAATACGTGCTGATCAAATCGCGCCAGCATTTCCGCGCAGGATTTGAAGCCTTTGCCAAGCACATTGTGTTGATCAGCGGCCCCGGTGTCTGCAGCTCTGACTATGACATCTTCCCCTTTGAGCACCTGAGTCGCCCCATCTACCCGCTGGACCCAGGCACCACGCGCAGCAGTGAGGTGCGCTGGTCGTCTGCACCGCAGGCAGCCCTCGCCACTTAAGCGCTCACATGTTCGAATTTGCCTACCCTGCACTGACCGTGCTGCTGGGCTATGTGGTGCTCGGCATCACAGGCTTTGGATCGGCACTCGTCATCGTGCCGCTGCTCAGCTGGCAGTGGCCACTCACCGAAGTGGTGGCACTGGCTCTGTTGCTGGATGTGCCTGCATCCTTGCTGCAAGCTGGCCTGAACTTCAAAAACGTAGCCCGCTCAGAGCTGCAACGCCTGTTGCCCGGTGTACTGGCTGGCGCCTTGCTGGGGCTATGGCTCAGCGGCGTGCTGGCACCGCAGTGGCCGTTGCTGGCGCTGGGTCTGTACATCTCCGCCGTGGGAGCCATGACTTTGCGCCCACGCGTTACTCAGCAGCCTATCGCAGCTGCAGCTTGGAGCCCATGGGCAGGTTTGCTGATTGGCTTGATTGAAATGCTGTTTGGTACCGCAGGCCCGGTCGTGGCGGTATGGCTCAGCCGGCGTCTGTCCCACATCGCTGCCTTGCGCGCCACGATTCCCTTGGTCATTGCAGTGGCCGCCTGCACCGTGCTGCTGGCCATGGGCTTGTCAGGACGCCTCAGCCATGCCGTGCTGTGGCAGCGCTGGGCAGTTTTGCTCTGCGTGGCACTGCTCGGTGTGGCCATCGGCCATCGCCTCACTCGCAGGCTAACGCCAGAGAGGGTGAAGAAAATCATCGGCTTTTTACTTGTGTTCAGCGGAATTTCGCTGGCCTTGCATTCGATTTTCAAGCGCTAAACCGAGGCAGTACTTCTGCCCTTCTCACAACAATCACTAGGAGACAAGCATGAAATCTATCCTTAAAACCTCGCTGTACATGGCTTTGGCAGCATGCGCGCTTACTTCGGCACCCACGCTGTATGCACAAAGCAGCACACCGCTCAAAATCGTGATTGGTTTTTCTGCTGGCGGTGGCTTAGACAACATGTCGCGCGCACTGGCTGAAAAACTGCGCACCGAACTGGGCTCCACCGTGATTGTGGAAAACCGCCCCGGCGCAGGCACCCAGTTGGCCGTTCAAGCCGTCAAGCGGGCCGCACCTGATGGCAACACCATCTTGATTTCACCAGCTACGCCTTTCATCATTTTTCCACTGACCTATGACAAGCTGGGCTACGACCCGGATCGCGACTTCATTCCTCTGGCACATTTGGCCGACGCGCCCATGGTGGCCTCAACCTCCGTCAACAGCTCCTACAACACCATGTCAGAGTACCTGGCTTGGGTGAAGCAACAAAAAGACCAGACCGGCGTGGGCATGGTCTCACTCGGTGGCACCGTGCACTTTGGACTGTTGAATCTCAACAAAAACACAGGTCATAGCTTGCAACCCGTAGCCTATAAAGGAGCCCCTGGCATGCTGACCGACGAAATCGGCGGTGTACTGCCTATCGGCATTGACACAGTGGGAGGTCAAAGCGAGCTGCAGCGCTCCGGCAAGATCAAATATTTGGGCGTAACAGGCACCCAGCGCACGCCCTTGCTGCCCAACGTACCCACCATGAGTGAAAGTGGTGCACCTGGCTTTGAGCTGTCGACTGCCTGGTATGGTGCGTTTGCCCCGGCTGGCACACCTGCGCCCGTTGTAGAGAAGCTGCAAGCGGCTTTGATCAAAATTGTGAAAACACCCGACTTCTCGGCCAGCATGGCACAGCTGGGCCTGGTGACCACAGGCCTGCCTGCCAGCGCCTTGAGCCAAACCATTCACACGCAGCGCGAAGCATTCCGCCCCGTGGTGCAGAAGTCAGGCTTCAAAGCAAACCAGTAAGTTCGCATCAGGCAAGAGCTGGTGCAAGATTTTTGAAAAATACCGTGAACGGCGCTGTTGCGTAACTTCAGTTGACGGCGAGCTCTCTCTAACTGCAGCCTTGGTTATGCCACGGCTGCAGTCTTAGAACGGCATGTGAATAGCGCTACATTTTTTGAGCGCCTGCAAAGTGTTTACGACATTAGCTGAGCAGGCGATGACGCTCGTAGTCTCGTAAGCCGCATGGATGTTAGATCGCTGTTTACGACTTTAATTGGCCGAAATACTTAAAGTCGTCAAACCAGCGCTAGCATTCATGGGGCTTTTCAGGGCGCTGGAAAATCGAAAACGCAGAGATATCTGAGTTTTTTTGCTGGCGATATTTGAATATCAAGTTTTCTATCGTTGCTTTGAATGCTATGAAAAAAAGCGCTCCAATGGAGCGCTTTTTGTTTTGATGGCTGGTTGAGCTGTGTGGCTGTATGCGCTGCCTGAGGCACTAAAAATGCCTTGGTTGGATGGCTGTTATGCCGCGGTTGCCGTCGATCGCAGACCAGGCTCATAGGGCAGCGATGGGGGCCAATAGCAGACGCTCCCCTGTTCGGATGCTCCGAAGACTTACCCGCGCCGAAAGCGTCTCCGCACTCTCTTTGCGCTCGCTGTAGCACTCCACCAGATACGGCGTCGCATCCCGCGTGAGCCAGGCGAACGTCAGCAGTTCCTTCATCACATCCACCACACGCTCATCGTAGTAGGAGGTCTTCATTCGCCCGGCCTCGTCAACTTCCAGGAACGCCTTGGTCAACGGAGGATTGATTCCGATAGTGGGCATGTGCATCTACCGGTCCAGCACACGCATCTGGTTCACGGTACTGAACGACTGTGACCTCTAGTGCATGCTATTCACACACAAGCCAGTCGACGATCCGCCGGGCCATCGGAGCCACGATGAGCACCACAGGAAACGCGAACAACCAGGATGTCACCCAAACGCTGGCCCAGTTCGCGATGAATCCGTCAACGGGTCCGACAAGGCGAAAAGCTGATACGCCCGAGACCAGCAGCGACATCGCACCGGAAAGGAACAGTGCGAAGAGCACGGGTGCAAATCTCTTGGAGATCATGCAGGAGCCTTCAGCGGATTGCTCCGTATCAGGGGGGGCGTGCCAAGACGCTCCAAGGTTTCGGCAAAGTTGTGGCCGAACATCCGAGCAGTCTTGATATCCCCAGAAGGGAATCCATCGGCAGGGGATGGGTGCATCGCCTGGGCCATCAAGCCACTCCATGACCCCAGGCGGTTTGCCGCCTCGTCATAAGGCACCCCAGCATGCTGCTCGGGAAGAATGGCGTTTCCGACCCATAGCATTCCATGTTGCATGCTGAACGTGAACATCGCCCCCAGCGTCGATTGCTTGTCTCCCGCCGGTAGCGACGACACGGTGAAGCCTGCGGCAAGCTTTCCCTTGAGCTGCTGCCTACGCCATAGCGGTCCAGTGGAATCCATGAACGTCTTGAACTGCCCGGAGACACCGCCCAGATAGGTGGGCGATCCGAAGATGAGGCCGTCGAACTGCAAGATTCCATTGGGTTCGGCTGTTGCGTCCTCCGCTTTCAGAAGGGTGGCATCGGCTTTGCTCACGGCACGAATCCCCGCAGCGACTTGGATCGCAATGTGCTCGGTGTGTCCGTGGGCACTGTGATAGATGACTGCAATTTTCTTCATTGGTGATGTCCTTGGTATGGCGTGAGCTTTGAGAGATTCGATGCCTTCGTCATCTCGCAACTCCTGCGACGACGAAGGCGGAGAGGAAGAGGCCGATCCCGAATGCAGCGTGATTGGCGAGACTGCGAATGCAGTTCAGCGCAGGGGTCGGTGTTTTGGAGGACATGAAGCCCGAACCCATTGCGGGCTGCATCACAAGCCAAGGGGCGATCACCGTGGTGAGTCCAAAGGACAGTGCAGGCAGGAGCGTTGGAGCTTTAAGCCACTGTGGCCCCACGATGACCACAAGCAAGGCGGCGTAGGCCAACCCGGTCGCGTAATGGATCAACCAGCCCAAGGGCAGCTCGTGCTGAACAGCGGGAGCCTTTCCGATAGCCGCATGCGTGAACCGGCCGTTCTTGAAATGACCGACCCACCGACCGATCATTGCGAAGCTACCAGTGGGGACTCCAGCGCGCCGCAAGAGCAGGAGCCACAGGTCCATGACGGCGGTGGCCCCGATTCCGATGACCGCGGTTGCGGCGACGACTTCGTTGATTTGCATGGCATGAATTCCTTTGGTTGACGTGCATGTGGCTTGGAGCGCACTATGCAAGTTCAAGTCAACTTGAAGTCAAGTCATCCATGGATATTTCTGAAATTGTCCGGCGCTCGGGAGTCCCTGCGTCCACACTGCGCTACTACGGGGAGAAAGGACTCATTACTCCGGTGAGCGAGCAAGGGGCGCGCCGACGCTACGCACCGGAAGTCCTGGATCAGCTCGCGCTCATCGCGTTGGGACAGTCCGCCGGGTTCGCGTTGGATGAAATTCAGATGATGCTTCTGCCCAATGGCGAGCCGAGCATCGACAGACAACTGCTCTCCAGCAAAGCGGACGATATTGACCGCACGATACTGCGGCTGAGAGCCATCAGCCGTGGCCTGCGCCATGCCGCCGCGTGCCCATCCCCCAAGCATGCGGAGTGTCCTTCGTTTCAGAAGCTGCTCAAGTCCGCAACGCGGGGTAAGAAGGATGCGCCCCCGATGCGCATTAGTCCCCTACGCCCATAGTTCGGGCATGCCGGTCCAACCGTCACCGCCACCAGAGACCGCTTTGGGCGCTAAGCCGCCATCTGGTTGTCTACGCTGTAAGCCAGCAACCCGCCTAAATCCGCTTTCAACTCACACAGATGATTGAAAGTCTTAAGACGTCAGTACAAGCACTTAGTTTTATTGAGAAATCTCAGCCAGGGCGTACAAACCCCGCTTTTCAATCCAACGCCGAAGACAGGTGTTGGTTAAGCAGCCAGCTTTCTAAGCTTCCGCTAGCGAAGCTGTAGAAACTTTTGGCAGCAGGCGAGAGCTGCCGATGTTTGCTGCTCACCCAGTAGATAGTTCGCTGTGGGGGTGCCACACGTAACGGACATATGGCAACATTTGGATCTTGAAAATACTCAAGGGACAGCGCTGGTATCAGACTCACTCCAAATCCTGCGCGGACCATGCCCATCACAGTAGCAAGCTGTTCAACCTCCATAAGCTGATTGAGCGGGGCCTCAAGATGTTGGGCTGACCATTGATCCACCGCTTGTCGAACACTCGTACTAGGCGCCATTTGTATAAATGGTTCGTTGATCAAAGCTGATGGCTCAATCGCTTCTGCACACGTCGCCCATCTATGTTTTGCATGGCAGGCAATAAAGAAGTGTTCATTGGCAACAGCATGGGACTGTAGTTCAGGATGACTGCTCAGTGCGCTGGCCAGACCCAGATCTGCTTGGCCATTAAGTACGGCTTCACAGCAAGGAGCGTTAAGCACGTCCTTAACGGTGACTTTGATATGTGGCTGCTGATGGGCAAAGGCTTCTAAAACCGTTGGCAACCAATGTGCTGCAAGTGAAGGCAGTAATGCGATGCACACATGCTTGGACTGTTGGGTTGACACCCCGCGAAGCTTTTCAAGCGCTGCATTCATCTCTCCCAGAAGCCTGTGTGCCTGGGGCTCAAAATCTTTACCTGCTGGGGTCAGTTGCACGGATCGCGTGCTGCGTTCGAAAAGCTGCACACCTACGCCTTCTTCCAAGCCTTGAATCAGTGCACTAAAAGCGGGCTGTGAAAGATGACACAGCCGGGCGGCGCGAGTGAAGTTTAAGGTGCCGCACAAGGCAGTGAAGGCTTGAAGATGTTTGAGCGAAAGATTCATTTACTAACCAGATTAATCAATCTGAACTATCGAATTCACAGCTTAAACGAGTTGACCTAAATTCTTCTCATAGATAGAGACAGGATTTCTAAATGGCCGACTTGTGGCTTCATGCACTTTCACAGCCTGTAGATGAGCGCCCCAATTTGTTGATTGGTTGTGGCGCTGGTTTCTCGGGTGACCGCACAGACGCCGCGCGTGCGGTTGTCGACACATTGATTGCCTCCAAGCAACCCAGCGTGCTGATGTTTGAAACTTTGGCGGAGCGCACGCTTGCATTGGCTCAGCTTGCAAAAGACAAAGACCCAACCAAAGGGTATGAGCCATTGCTGGAGGCAATGCTCGAGCCGGTACTTGCGGGCTGTTTGGAAAATGGCATCCGCATCGTGAGTAATTTTGGCGCTGCAAATCCTGCAGGTGCTGCGCAATGCATACAACAGCTTGCCAAACGCTTGGGAGCAAGGCTTCCGCGCATTGCCGTCGTTTCGGGCGACGATGTCATGACAGATGTTCACCTTCCGCTGCTACAACAGGCTTGTGGCGCTGAATGGCCCAGCGTGCAGGTGGTGAGCGCCAACGCCTATATAGGGGCACAGCCTATTGCTCAAGCATTGCTTGCAGGCGCTGACATTGTGGTCACTGGCCGGGTAGCAGATCCATCGCTGGCTTTAGGCCCTGCTGCTGCCTACTACGGATGGCATTGGGACGAGTGGGATAAGTTGGCCCGCGGAACCATGGCTGGCCATCTTTTGGAATGTGGCTCGCAGGTGAGCGGCGGATATTTTGCCGACCCTGGGTTTAAAGATGTTCCAGATTTGGCAAACGTTGGGTTCCCCATTGCAGAGATCGACCGAGAAGGCGCTTGCACCGTCACTAAGGCTGCAAATACCGGGGGATGTGTGAGCGCGCAAACGGTCAAAGAGCAGCTTCTCTATGAAGTGCACGATCCCGTTGCGTATCTCACGCCCGATGTTGTTGCGGATATTTCGGAAGCGCAAGTGATTGAGATTGGGCATGACAAGGTGCGTCTTGAAGGAGTCAAGGGGCACCCACGGCCGACATCGTTGAAAGTTAATGTCTGTGCCACTGCTGGGTGGTTGGCAGAAGCTGAGATCTCTTATGCCGGCGCCCATGCACTCAGGCGAGCGCAATTGGCCGATCAGGTGATTCAGCAACGGATTGGTCATTTAAGTCCCATCAGAACGGACTTTATTGGCTTGGTGAGCGTGCTTGGAAATGACACAAGCACCTGGAAACAAGACCAACACACGCTGAGTGCTGATGCCCGAGATGTTCGCGTGCGTTGGGCCTGGGAATGCCCAACAAATACTGAGGCACAGTTGCTTGGCAGAGAAGTCAATGCGCTCTACACATGCGGTCCCGCAGGGGGCGGAGGTGTCCGAGCCACGGTGCGATCACGCTTGAACACGGTCTCTTGCCTGATTGAACAGCACCACGTTTTGGCTGGCTGGTCTTGGGCAAAAGAGAACGACCTCACAGGAGAAGTACATGCCTGAAATCTCATTGTTTCAAGCTGCACATGGGCGTGCCGGAGACAAAGGCAATCGCAGCAACATCAGTGTGATTGCATATGACCCAAGGCTTTGGGATGCATTGATGCAGCAAGTTACCGAAGAGCGAGTCGCGGCGCATTTCAAAGCAAGAAATCCGAGCAACGTAAAGCGCTACCTATTGCCCAATCTGCATGCCATGAATTTTGTGATTGATGACGTTTTGGATGGTGGCGTCAACAGTTCATTGAACTTGGACAGCCATGGAAAAGCGCTTTCCTTCGATCTTCTTCAACTGCCTATCGAGGTGGAGCAGCAACTTTTACCGTACTGCAAAGGGCTAGAAAAACTATGACGCTTTTACTCGTTTCACGCCCATAAGCGTGAAATTGGACCTTGGCCAACTATTAAATTTAAGGAGACAAACATGGCCCAAATTTCTGCTTTTAAGACACGCCGAACCATCATGAGTGCCGCATTGGGTGCCTTGATGGCCGCTGCGCTGCCGGCTTCGGCACAACAAGCCGCCAACTTTCCCAGCAAGCCCATCACATTTGTTGTGCCTTTTGCTGCAGGCAGTGCCACAGACCTGATTGCCCGCGCATTGGGGCAAGCGGTGTCGCAAAGCACTGGGCAGTCCGTGATCGTAGAAAACAAGGGTGGCGCAAGCGGAATCATTGCAGCCCAGGCTGCAGCGCGCGCACCTGCCGATGGTTACACGGTACTGATTACGACCAACACAACGCATGCTGCGAACGAGCACCTTTATAAAAAGCTGCCCTACAACCCAGTGAAAGACTTTGTTCCATTGACTGGCTTGGGCAAAGGCGGCCAGGTGCTGGTGGTCAATGCTTCGGCCCCCTTTAATTCCGTTCAGGAATTGTTGGAACACGCCAAGAAAAACCCAGGCAAGCTCTCCTTTGGCAGTGGCAGCTCTTCAAGTCGCATGGCCGGAGAAATGCTCAAGCAGCTGGGGGGCGTGGATATTTTGCACGTGCCTTATAAAAGCAACCCATTGGCAATCACTGACTTAATGGGCGGTCAGATTGACCTGATGATCACGGACGTCTCTACAGGCGTTCCACAAATCCAGGCAGGCAAGTTGAAAGCATTGGGCTTTTCCACCGAAGAACGTAGTGTGATGCTGCCTGATGTGCCAACAATTGCCGAAGCAGGCGTTAAGGGATACAGCATGGGCTACTGGTTTGCTGCCTACGCCCCCGTGGGCACACCCGCTGAGGTCACCAACAAACTCACCCAGCTGTTGGGCGATGCGGTGCAAAGCAAGTCTGCAGAGGGTTTCTACAAGCAATCAGGAACAACCAAATGGCGAGGAACGTCTGCTGAGCTTGCCAAGTTCCAGGCAGATGAAACCCAAAAATGGGGCAAGGTTGTCAAGGCAGCAGGTATTCAGCCTGAATAAGCCCTGACCACCAGTCATATGAGGAGCACCAAGTGCTCCTTTTTTTATTGCGGATAGACAGTTTTTAAGTTCTAAAACTTCAGCTATGCAGGGCGGATGCGGTCCTTCGCTTTGCGCACTCGCTGCCTAAAATCGGTCGCTCAGTGGACAGAAAAAATATTCGATCGGCCGAGATGGCTGAGCGAGCCCATGCATAGCTATCGCTGATGGAGCACTGCGTACAAAGGGACGTGTGTCTAGAAGGAGCTTGTTAAATTTTTGCTTACTTCAAGCCGATGTTGTTCTGCTGTAAGTAGGGCTCGGCCGAATGTGTGCACATATTCGCTCTCTCATTCGCCGTTGGCACTCTGTGCCGCCACCAGTGCCCTGTATTGGGGAATGGCCGTTCTCAGAATAGTTTGCAGTTTCTCGCTGGCCACGACCCCCGTGTTCAGGCGCATGGTGGCACAAGGCGTGTTGGTGTGCGGGCAGAAAATTTTGCCTGGCGCCACAGTCACGTTGTGCTGGCCCAACCACTCGGCGAAGTGCGTGGAGTCGGGGATGCCGGAAAAACTGGCCCACATGTACAGGCTTTCGGGAGGGCGGCAGAAAAACGTGGCGTCCAGCTCTTCGAGAAAACGGTAGGCCGTAGCCGTGGCATTCTTGAGCTTGAGTTGCAGGTTGTGCAAGTGTTTATCGTAAGAGCGCTCGCGCAAAATCGCATCGACCGTGCGCTCGGAGTACTCCGAGCTGCTCACATGAATGATGGATTTGAGGTCGGCCAGCTCTGATGCCAAGTCGGCGCTACAGGCAATGAAGCCCACGCGCAACGCGGCAGACAGTGACTTTGAAAACGTTCCTATGTAGATAGTGCGCTGTAGCTGGTCTATGGTGGAAAGACGCTGCTTGTAGCTGCCCTTGAGATCGGCCAAAGGGTCCATCTCCACCAGCAGCAGATTGTATTTTTCGGCCAGCTTGACCAGTTTTATGGCCGTGGCAGGGCAAAGGTCTGAACCCGTGGGGTTGTGGCCCACCGACTGGGTGAAGAAGATGCGCGCACGGGTACGAATGATGGCCTGCTCCAGCGCATCGAGATCGGGGCCGGTGGCGGTGCGGGGAATGCCCACAATCGTGGCCCCATGTACCTTGAGCTTGCCAAACAGAAAGTAGTAGCCGGGGTCGTCCACCAGCACAGTGGCGCCCGGTGGCACAAAGTAACGCATCACCAGATCCATGGCCTGGTTGGCACCATGGGTGAGAACAATCTGCTGCAAATCAGCCGTAATTCCCAGGCTGCCCAGCTTGCGCACCAGTTGCTGGCGCAGCGGCAAATACCCAAAGCGGTTGCCGTAATTAAATAGCGTTCCCAGACCGCTGCGGGCTACCTTGTGGTGCACCTTGTCCAGGCGGGCCCCGGCCAGCCAATCCGCAGGCGGGAAACCATCGGCTGCGGGAATAGAGTCGGGGTCGTTCTTGAGCTGTTCCCGAATCAACCAGGCTGTGTCACGTGCCCGACCTAGAGAATGGTTCGAGGTGTCCAGCTCCACGCGGATGGGCAGCTCCTTGACGTAAAAACCAGCCCCCCGCACCGGCTCTACCAGGCCGCGTGCCACCAGTAGCTCGAAGGCCACGACCACGGTGTTTTTGGCGCATTTGCGCAGGCGTGCCAGCTCGCGTATCGATGGCAGCTTCTCGCCCGTCTTGTAGGCGCCATGGCGTATTTCGCGCTCTATCGATTGCGCCAAAGATTCAAAGCCCGGCATGGAATTGCTCATGTTTTCTGTTCCGCTGAACTGTACCTGTCTGAAAGGGTACAGCGCGCCTAAAGTCATGGCTACGGTGACAACACCAACACGACAGAGCCGACTCACCGGTCTTTGCAGCTATAGAAAATTCCCAGGAGCACAGAATGGATTCCAGAGTCAGTGGCATGCGAGACATGCAGCCTGCAGAGCGCTTGGCAGTGTTGGCCAGTGTGGCCGGCATGGGCAGTGAGGATAGGCAGTTGCTGGCCGGGCCGGGGGCACTGCCGCTGGCTACTGCCGATGGAATGATCGAAAACGTGATTGGCACTTTTGAGCTGCCCATGGGCGTGGCCACCAATTTTCAGGTCAATGGCCGCGATGTGCTGGTTCCCATGGTGGTTGAGGAACCATCGGTGGTGGCTGCTGCATCGTTTATGGCCAAGCTGGCGCGCAGCAGCGGCGGTTTTTTTACTTCATCGTCTCAGCCCTTGATGCGTGCGCAAGTGCAAATGGTGGGCATGACGGACCCCCATGGGGTGCGCCAGGCCGTGCTGGCGCACCGCGCCGCGATTATCGAAATGGCCAACTCCAAGGACAAAGTGCTGGTGGGCCTGGGTGGAGGTTGTCAGGACCTGGAAGTGCATGTGTTTGAGCACACGCCGCGAGGCCCCATGGTGGTGGTGCACCTGATCGTGGATGTGCGCGATGCCATGGGAGCCAACACGGTCAACACCATGGCCGAGATGGTCGCTCCTCTGCTGGAACGTATCACCGGGGCCAGCGTGCGTTTGCGCATCTTGTCCAATCTGGCGGATTTGAGGCTGGCGCGGGCCGCAGTCACCTTGAGCCCGGAGCAACTGAACACAGCACAGTATCGGGGTGAAGAAGTCATCGAGGGCATTTTGGATGCCTATACCTTTGCAGCTGTCGACCCCTATCGTGCGGCTACCCACAACAAAGGCATCATGAATGGCATTGATCCGGTGATTGTGGCCACCGGCAACGATTGGCGCGCGGTGGAGGCCGGAGCCCATGCCTATGCGGCCCGATCGGGCAGATACACCTCGCTCACGCATTGGGAAAAGAACCGCGCAGGCCACCTGGTGGGCACGATCGAGGTGCCCATGCCGGTGGGCCTGGTGGGGGGCGCCACCAAGACCCATCCGCTGGCCCGCTGGGCGTTACGCCTGATGCAGGTGGGTAGTGCGCAGGAGCTGGGTGAAATCGTGGCGGCCGTGGGCCTGGCGCAAAACCTGGCTGCGATGCGGGCCCTGTCCACAGAAGGCATTCAGCGCGGCCACATGGCCTTGCATGCCCGCAATATCGCCCTGCTGGCCGGGGCAGAGGGCGAACAGGTGCAGCGTATTGCCGCAGCCCTCGTGGCGGAGCGCAATGTCAGCGTGGACCGCGCCAAGGAGCTGCTGGCAGCGGCTTGATACCAATCCCGGCCAATCTCCGGCTGGTGAAGCCGAGGCTGGCCGAGATTTTTTTTCGAGGCTTTTAGTTGCGTTTTTTGCGCTTGCGCAGATCGATCATGCCGGGCAGGGCGCGTGGGTCGCTGTGCTGAGGAAAGATCGCGTGCTTCTGGATTTTCTGCGTGCCCGTGGTGGGTATCTGCTGGGCAAACCAGAGCCAGCCCGGAGCCTTGTAATAGGCCATGTTCTGGTTGCAGTAGTCGAACAATGCCTGGGCGATCTGATCACGGTCTTGACCCGTGGCCTCGGACGAGGGCTTGAGTACCACACAGGCCAGCACCTCTTCGTCGCGTATCTCGTCCTGCACTGCCATGACGGCGGCGTTTTCCACCCAGGGATGGGTGACCAGCAGAGCCTCGATTTCGGCAGCTGCAATGTTTTCACCAGATCGCCGGATGATGTTTTTGCGCCGGTCCATGAAATGGAACATGCCCGTGGTGTCGCGCACCACCATGTCACCAGTGTGAAACCAGCCACCGCGCCAGGCCTGCTCGGTGGCCTGCGGGTCGTTGTAGTAACCAGAGAAAAAATCCTGCCGAGCGTTGTGTGCCGAGTGGCGTATGACCAGCTCGCCCACGCTGCCGTCCGCAACGGGCTGGTCTAGCTCATCCACTGCCTGCGCCTCTAGCCCTTCGCTGGGCCGATCTCGGCCAAACGCGCGCGTGCCGACTTGGCGTGGGGCGTGGCAGTCCATCATCACCCTCACCATTTCGGTCATGCCCCACAGTTCCAGCAGCGGTACGCCAAACCGTTCTTCGAACGCGGCATGCAGCTGCGGCTCTACGCCAGCGCCGGCGGCAAACCGTAGCTGGTGCGCACGGTCCAGCTCGGAAGACGGCTGTACGAACAGCATCTGCATGATGACGCCCAGATAGTGCGCAATGGTGGCGCGGGTCTGCACCACTTCTTTCCAAAAGCGGGTGGGCTGGAAACGGTCGCTCTGAATCTGGCAGCCGCCCGTGAGCAGCATGCAATAAAAGGACAGGATGGAGGCGTTGACGTGAAACAGCGGCAGTGGGTTGTACAGCCGGTCCTGCTTGCCAATCGTGGCCAAACCACCCAGCTTGGCATAGGCCTGGCCCGCGGCCAGCTCGTAGCGGTGAGACAGCACACAGCCCTTGGGCCTGCCTGTTGTGCCCGAGGTATACAGAATGCTGGCCGGTGTGTCTGCGCAGACGACGCCAGCTTCTGCGCTGCGTGGGCATGACGGAAGGTCTGTGGTGAAAGCCTCCAGCGCTACCACCTGAGGCTGATTGCTGCTGTGTGCAAGCGCGGTTTGAGTATGTTCAATTCGGTCTTGCAAGACCACCAGCAGATCGACCTGGGCGTGATCGATCAAGTAGGCGTACTCGCGCGGGCGGTAGTCCGGGTTGACCGGAACACAGCACACGCCCAGCGCATTCAAAGCCAGCTTGTGCAACATGTGCTCGGGCCGGCTGTCCAGCAACAAACCCACGCGGTGGCCCAGGCCGTAGCCGGCAGCCGTGTAGTGCTGCATTAACGCGCGAATGGCATCGGCTGCTTGCTGGTAGGTGATCTCGCAACCTGCGGGAAGGTAGTTGCGGGCCGGATTTTCAGGGATGCACAGCAGGCTGTGGTTCTCATAGCGCTGCGCAGCGGAGAAAAGGACTTCTCCGATGGTGCTGTCGGCGTGGATGTCGATCACGGGAACTCCCAAGCACCGCAAGGGTGTCTTGTCTGCAAAAAGAGGAGGCGAGCCATGCGCTGCGGCCGGGCCGCCCTGTGAAAGAAAAGAGGGATAAAAGGGGGGCCGCTGTCAGTGGCTCCCGAGATAGGCCGCGCGCACTTTGTCATCGCTGCGCAGTGCCGTGCTGGAGCCTTCCAGTGTGATTTTTCCGGTCTCCAGTACATAGCCGCGGTCGGCAACGCTCAGGGCCTGGTTGGCCATTTGTTCCACCAGCAAGATGGTGATGTCACGCTGCTTGAGGCTGCGCACAATGGAGAAAATCTCTTTGACGATCAATGGGGCCAGACCCAGCGAAGGCTCGTCGAGCAGCAGCAGCTGGGGTTTGGCCATCAGCGAGCGGGCAATGGCCAGCATCTGCTGCTCGCCGCCGGACATGGTGCCGGCCATTTGGTGCTGGCGTTCCTTGAGCCGAGGGAAGGCCAGGAACTGGGCCTCAATGTCGTGCTCCAGCTCGGCCCGGCTAGCCTTGCGGTGGTAGGCTCCCAGCATCAGGTTGTCGCGCACGCTCTGGTCGGCAAACACCTGGCGGCCCTCGGGCGACTGGGCAATGCCCAGCGGCACCCGCAGGTGGCCAGGCATGCGGGTGATGTCCTTGCCCTTGAAGAAGACGCTGCCGGAATGTGCCGGCTCCAGGCCCGAGATCACCTTCATCAGTGTGCTTTTTCCGGCACCGTTTCCGCCAATCATCGTGACGACCTCGCCGGGATAGACCTCCAGCGAAATGCCTTTAAGTGCCTCCACTGCGCCGTATCGGGCCTGCAAGTCTTTCACTTGCAAAACAGGTGTCTCATGCATGCTTGTTTTCCAATGAAGTTGCGTGGCTGGCAGGAGCGAGCTTCTCATCATCGTCCGGCGCACCGAGGTAGGCAGTGATCACGCGTGGGTTTTTCTGTACCTGAATGGGCGTGCCTTCGGCTATTTTTTCGCCATAGTCGAGCACGATTACATGGTCGGAAATGGCCATCACCAGGTCCATGTGGTGCTCGATCAGCAGCACGGTGATGCCCAGCCCCTTGATGCTTCGGATCACGCCGGTCAGCTCTTGCGTTTCCTGGGGGTTCAGGCCAGCCGCAGGCTCATCCAGCAGCAGCAGACTGGGGCGGGTGGCCAGCGCGCGTGCCAGCTCCACCCGGCGTTGCAGTCCGTAGGGCAGGCTGCCCGCAGTTTCGTAAGCCTTGGTGTCCAGCCCCAGGAACTGCAGCACCTGCATGGCCTGTGCTGTAGCGTCGCGCTCTTGCCTTCGCGCCGCAGGCAGTCCGAAGAGATAAGCGCCAAATCCGGCGGAGATATGCTGGTGCAGCCCCACTTTGACGTTGTCGATTACGCTCATGTCGGCAAAAAGTTTCAGGTTCTGGAAGGTGCGTCCCAGGCCCATGGCGCAGATCTGATTAGCAGGCTTGGCCAGAATGCTCTCACCGCAAAAACGTATAGAGCCCTTGCTGGGCGGGATGATGCCGGAGAGGATGTTGAGCAGCGTGGTCTTGCCCGCGCCATTGGGGCCAATCAGCGAATGCACATGACCGGGCTGAAGGTCAATACTGATGTTGTTGGTGGGCACCACCCCGCCATACGCCTTGTACAGCCCTTCGGTTTGTAGCAGCGGGCCCTTGATATTGAGCGCACGTGCACCAGCCAGCTCGCGCAGAGAGGCCGATGGCAGCGGTATGTCCAGGTTGTGCGAGGCTCGCTTGCGTTTGATGAAGAACTTGGACACCGTGCCTGACAGCCCATCGGGCATGACATACAGACCAAACAGCAGCAAAGCGCCATAGGTGAAGTGCTGCACACCGGGCCAGCGTGCCAGAAAAGCGTCTAGCAGCGTCAGTACCAGGGCACCTAGCAACGGTCCATAAACCGACTTGCCACCGAGCAGTACGATCAGCAAGAAGAAGATGGACAGATTGAAGGTGATGAAGTCGGAGTTGATGTACTGGTTTTGCTGTGTCACCAAGGCACCGGCCACACCGCAGGTGACGGCACTGATCACAAATGCCAGCACCTTGAACTTGTACACGCTGACGCCCACGCTTTCGGCAGCGACTTCTGCAGTGTTCACCGCCATAAAAGCCCGGCCGAACTTGCCGCTGAGCAGTGAGCGCATCATCAGATGGGTTGCCACGCCCAGTGCCAGAACCAGCCAGACCCATTCGCGCATCTCGAAGATATGACCGTTGATGGACAGGGGCAGCACACCGTAGATGCCTTGCTGGCCGGCAAAAACGTCCTGCCATTCAGAGACCACTTTTTCAACCACAACGCCAAAGCCTATGGTCACCATCGCCAGGGCTGGGCCTTTGACGCGCAAGGCGGGCAGCGCGATCAACACGCCGAAGATACCGGCCACGACACCCGCTGCCAGCAAAGCCAGCCAGGGGTTCCATTCCATGCGGGCAGTCAGCAGGGCGGCAGTGTAGGCACCCACCGCAAACAGGCCAGCATGGCCCAGCGATTTCTGCCCGGTATAACCCACCAGCACATTGAGGCCGGCAGCAGCCAGATAGTTGATGCCGACCATGAAAACGACCTTCAGGTAAAAGCCGTTGTCCGTGACCAGTGGCAGCAGGGCGGCGATGGCGGCAAAAAGAGCCACGCCAGCAAGATGTTTGTATTGCCCCATCAGACTTTCTCCACCAGACGCTGACCCAGCAGGCCTTCTGGTTTGAGCACCAGAACAAAAATAATCAGCAGGAAGATGCTGATTTCTCGCAGCTCGGCCTGCCACAGACCGACCATGGCTTCTAGAAGACCCAGCAAGAAACCGCCCAGCATGCAGCCACGGGGGTTGCTTAGTCCACCAACGATGGCGGCGGAGAATGCCTTTAGAGCCAAGGTCAGGCCCATGAAGACTGAGGCCGTGGTGATGGGCGCAATCAACAGGCCGGCAACGCCAGCCAAGCTGGAGCTGACAATGAATGCCAGTACGATGATGGCGGTGACATTGATGCCCATCAGCACGGCGGCAGGGCCGTTTTGCGCCACGGCACGCACGGCTTTGCCCAGACGGGTTTTGCGCATGATGATGTCCAGGCACAGCATCAGGGTCACGCTGATGCACAGCACCAGGATTTCTTGCGGCAGCACGCCGGCGCCGCCTATACGGATGACATCGTTGCCCAGCGGGGATGGCATCACCATGGGGGAAGGGCCCCAGATGGCGAGTGCAATGTTCTGGACAATGATGCCAAAGCCGATGGTGCTCATCACCCATGCCAGGCCGGGCTTGCCGAAGAAGGGGCGCACGGCTGTGTAGTACAGAAGCACGCCCAGCGCACCCATCAGAACAAAGGTAGTGACTAGGCTGAGGCCGTAGCGCGCCAAGGTGACTTCGGCAATTTCCAGCGAGCCTTGCAGATCGTGACCGGCGAGCAGCAGCAGCACGGAAACGCCGATGAACGCCCCGGCGACCAAGAACTCGCCCTGGCCGAAGTTGAACGTCTTCGTGGTGTTGTAGGTAATGTTGAAACCGAGGGCAACCAGCGAATAAATGCTGCCCAAGGCTAAGCCACTGAAAATGGCCTGAAGAATGCTGGCTTGCATTGGAGAGGTTCCTATCCGCCTGGGAAATACAGATGTGCTGCCGCGTGCAAGCGGTCATTGCAGGCCTGTATGAATGGGTGCAATGTCACGAGAGCGAGCAGTGCCACTTTGACCAATTTGAAAAACTGCCCGGCGCGGACGCCGGGCGGTGGTGGCATGGCCTGTTTACTTTTTCAGATCTGAAGGCTGCAAGCCCTTGGTGATGGCGTCCTCGTACTTGATGACTTCGCTGCCTTTCCAGCGGGCCAGATAGAAGTCCTGAACGCCCAGGCCTTCATGGTTGGCCTTGGAGAAAGGCTTGTTATAGGTCTTGATGACGCCGGGTACGGAATCTAGGTTTTCCAAAGCGGCAGCAACCTTGGGGCCGTCGGTGCTGTTAGCTTGCTTCATCGCAGCGGCAATCAGCATTACCGAGTCATAGGCTTGGGCTGCAGCTGGGAAGGTGGTCAGCGTAGGAAAGTTCTTGCGAATCCGTTCACCCAGAGCCTTGGTCTTTGCACTGGTGTCCTCCGTAGTGGAGGCCGCCATGATCAGCTGCGGAGCCAGCGTGGGGCCGGTCATCTTTGGAAATAACGAGCTCAGATTGCCCCATGCGCCCAGGGTGGTGGGCTGATAGTTGATCTTTTCCATGCTGCGCACGACCTGGGCCGTGCCGTCCGCCAAGCCATAGACGATCACGGTGTCGGCACCAGCGGCCTTAATTTTGGACAGCTGCGAGGTAATGTCCGTGTCCTTGGGGCCGAACTTTTCAACAGCCACCGGCTTGATGCCGTGCAGTGCCAGGATGTCAGTAGCATCCTTGGTGCCGCCTTGGCCGTAGCCGGTGGAGTCGGCAATGATGGCAACCTTCTGGGTCTTGGTGCTCTTTGCGGCATAAGCGCCCAGCAAAGCGGTTTGCTCGCGGTCAACCATGGAGACGCGGAAGAGGTAGTTCTGGGCTTCCTTGGCGTAGCGGTTCGTGATCTCTGTGCCGGTGGCAATCGGTACCACCACCGGAATCTTCTTTTGCTGCGGGATGTGCAGCCAGGCCAGGGCGTTGCCGGAATTGGCCGGGCCGACCACGGCTGCCACCTTTTCGTTGTCGATCAGTTCTGTCATGTTCTGGATGGACTTGGGTGGCGTACCCAGATCGTCACGAATGACGCCCACCACCTTGCGGCCCAGAATGCCACCCGCTTTGTTGACATCTTCAATGGCAGCTTCAAAAGCCCAGCGTCCCGAAATACCCAGCTCAGCCACACCGCTGCCGGACAGGTCGGCGTTGTAGCCAATCTTGATGTCCTGGGCGAATGCGCCTGCACCCGTCAACAAAGCTGCTGCCATCGCGCTGTAGGCGAATTTCTTGCTTGTGTTCATGCTTGTCTCCTTTTGTGTCATGCAGGCGAAAAGGGCTGTGCGCCTTTCTGCCATGTGTTCGACTCTGTATGGCCGACGATGCAATGTAAATTCACTGTACCCACATGAATAGGTACAGTTGATCGGTACAGCCGCTAGCTGCGGTTAACCCTAGGCTGATTTTTTGTGCGCCAAGCATGGACCATGCATGTGCTTAGTCAAATGCATAAAAAGTCGTGGTCCTTGAAGTTCGCTGTCTTGTTTCTAATTGCTGAGGTAGTAATGGAGGGGAATCGACCAGCCTTTCCTAAACTGCTTTCGATGTGTAGAGCCGATCATCGAGTGTGTCTGGGTGCGATGGCTGCCTGTGCCAAAAGCAGTCCTTGGCATTTCTGAGGTGATCGGCAGCAGCCAGCTTTAAGCCTTCTTTTGCCGCCTGACGGCGGTGACCCTCAAGCTTTTTTAAAGTGTTTTTTGTCAGAAATTTCTCTAGGAAAGATCACCTCTTCAGTCCCGGAAATGCTGGTTGATTCTTTAGCCTAAATTGGTTTGGCAGCCGCTCATGATGACTTGGCGCAGCCAAGACAATCCGGGGTCATTGTCTTTGCGCGCATGCCAGGCTTGTTGATACGACATCTTCGGCAGGGGCAGTTGGTGCGGTGGCGCAAACAGCCGCAAATCCCTCAACGAGCGCTGCGGACCGACTGCACGGCGGGCAATCGTCAGTACCAAATCTGTTCCTGGCAACAACTCCAGCGCAGCACCCCAGTGCGGCAAGGTCACGGCGATCCGCCTTTTCAGCCCTTGTGTTGCCAGTGCTCGTTCAATTTCATCAAAGGCGTCCGGCCTCACTGCCAGCATGACATGCGGGCGCTCCAGCCATTCTTCTAGCGTTAGCCTACCTTTGGCTGGAACTGTGGCTTTGTCTGCCAGGCAGATGAAATCTTCTTCAAACAGCGTTTCAACCTGAATGCCCTGCGGGCGGTCAGGAAAGATGCCTAGCGCCAGATCCAGCTCACCATCCGCAAGTTGAACAAGCATCGCCTCTCGACTGGCCACACTGATTGCGAAGTCAAAGCCAGGCGCATGTTTGCGGACATGTCGCAGCAGATGGGGCAGCACCAGACGAGCCGCATAGTCAGACAGTGCAAGCCGAAATCTGCGCTGAGCATGTTGTGGGTCGAACTGAGGAGCCCCCAGCAAAGTATTGAGGTTGCCTAAGGCTTCAGACAACGGCTGCAACAGCATGTTGCCTTTTGCCGTCAGTTCCAGCTTCCCCTGCTTGCGCACCAGCAAAGGGTCGTTGAAATGCTCTCGCAGCTGGGATAGCGAATGGCTCACCGCTGGTTGGCTTTTGTGCAGGCGCAGCGCTGCTCTGGTCACATGCTTTTCAGTCAGCAGCGCATGAAGTGCCAGCAAGAGGTTGAGGTCAATACGGCGCAGTTCATCCATGCGGCGAATAGTACATGTGCACAGAAACGATTTTCATAAATCATTCAGATGCAAGACCATTCAGCGATTGGTTTTTGGCGCTTGAAGGAGTCGCAGAGATGAACAACAAAATGGCATTAATGACCGTCGCCTCATTGGGTATAGCGCTGCTGGCGGGTGCGTTGTTGCCTTTTCAGGCTGCAGCGAATGCTGGCGTTGGCCGAGCACTTGGCCACCCTTTCTGGGGTGCAACCACATCGCTCATCATCAGCCTTGCTGTCATGGTGCCCATGCTGATTTTGACCAAAGCACCCATGCCCAATTTCGCGAATGCATTTCATGGGCCTTGGTGGCTGTGGATTGGTGGCGTGCTTGGCGCTTTTTACGTCATCAGTGCCACGATTTTGACGCCCAGGCTTGGAGCTGGCGGGTTTCTGGTTGCGGTGGTCGCAGGCCAGATGGTGATGGCCGTGCTGGTGGACCACTTTGGCTTGATGGGTCTTGAACCCAAGCCAATCAATCTCATGCGAGTGCTGGGCGTGCTCCTGATTTTGGGGGGCGTGTTCTTGATCCAAGGTGGCGGAGTAAAGAAGCCCGCCGCCTTGCCAGCCCCCGTTGCCTCCAGCGTAGGTCTGCCTTAGCCACACGTACAAAGATTGAAAATGACAGAAAGATAACGAGAGTCGATGCAAGTCCAACGGGTAATGAGAATGCGCATTAATCGCACTCTATAAAATCGCGGCCAGCCACCGCCATACTTCTCCAAATGGTGCGTGTTCAGTGATTTTTTCAGGATGCTGTCATGAAATTTGCTTCTCCCTCTTTTGCACTTTTGGCCATATGCGCCGCGACCGTCTCGCTGGCAAACACCGCCATGGCTGCAGGTGAAGTCAACTTGTACACAACGCGTGAACCCGCACTGATTCAGCCTTTGATTGACGCTTTCACCAAGCAGCAAGATGGCGCTATCAAGGTCAATACGGTGTTTGTCAAAGATGGTTTGCTGGAGCGCGTGAAGGCAGAAGGGGCACGCTCTCCTGCAGATGTCTTGATGACGGTGGACATTGGCAACCTGGTGGATCTTGTCGATGGTGGTGTTACGCAGCCAATCAAGTCCGCAACACTTGAATCCGTGTTGCCAGCCAACCTGCGTGATGCTCAAAACCACTGGTTTGCGCTGTCTTTGCGTGACCGTGTGCTGTATGCCGACAAAAACTTGCCCATCACACAGTTCACCTATGAAGAGCTGGCAGACCCAAAGTGGAAGGGCAAAGTCTGCATCCGTGCGGGGCAGCATCCCTACAACACGGCGCTCATTGCCGCAAAGATTGCGAACGATGGAGCCGCAGAAGCTGAAAAATGGCTGCGTGGTGTCAAGGCCAACCTGGCGCGTAAAGCCGCAGGCGGCGATCGCGATGTAGCGCGTGACATCTTGGGCGGCATTTGCGATATCGGAATTGCTAACTCGTACTATGTCGGCCAGATGAAGAACGCAGCGGCAGGCACTGACAATCGCAAGTGGGGTGATGGCATTCAGGCAATTCGTCCTACCTTTGCCAAAACTGGTGGCACGCACGTCAATATCTCTGGTGCAGCGGTAGCAAAACATGCGCCCAATAAAAACAATGCGGTAACGCTGCTGGAATACTTGGTGTCCGAGCCTGCCCAGGCTTTGTATGCCCGCGCTAACTACGAATATCCCATCCGCGCCAACGTGCAGCAAGATGCTGTGATGTCGGCGATGGGACCATTGAAAATAGATACGCTGTCCGTCGTAGAGATTGCCAAATATCGCAAACAAGCCAGCCAGCTGGTCGACAAGGTCGGCTTCGACAACTAACAGCTATAGCCATGCTGCACGGGGTTTCTCAAAAGCTACTTGAGCAATTTGAGCTAACTGATGGTTGAGTGGTTGCCGTTACGGCAACCAACCCCGTGCGCATGCAAGGATCTGAACATGTGGATTAAAGGTAAGCGGTGTTAACCGGTGGGCGAGGGCGTGCGGCGCTTTTTGGCGCGATGGCCGTTGCGTTTTTGGTGGTTTTGCCTGTCTTGGTGCTCGCGGGCCATGCCTTGATGGCCGACTCATCGCATTGGGCACATCTGGCCAGCTATGTGCTGCCTCAAGCGTTGTTGAACACCCTGCTTTTGCTTTTGGGTGTGGGCGTCGTTTGTGCAGCCTTGGGTACAGGCAGTGCCTGGCTGGTCACAGCCTACGATTTTCCTGGCCGCAGCGTGCTCACTTGGGCATTGCTGCTACCGCTGGCGGTGCCAACCTATATCGTCGCTTTTGCCTATCTGGATTTGATGCATCCGATTGGGCCAGTACAAACTTTTTTGCGCGCAGTTTTGGGTTACGACAGCCCACGTCAATTTCGGCTGCCTGATCTACGCTCTCTACAAGGCGCGATCTTCGTTTTGGGCTTTGTGCTGTATCCGTACGTCTATCTGGCGACCCGCGTAATGTTCATGAGCCAGGCCGCCAGTCTGCTGGAGGCAGCGCGTACTTTGGGCGCAAGTCGCAGCGAAGTATTTCGCCAAGTGGTGATACCGCTGGCGCGGCCTGCAATTGTTGTGGGCTTGAGCTTGGCGCTGCTTGAAGCGCTCAACGACATCGGCGCCTCTGAGTTCCTGGGCGTACAAACGCTGACCGTATCGGTCTATACGACCTGGACTACGCGCTCTGATCTGGGGGGCGCTGCACAAATTGCGCTAGCCATGCTGTGCATCATCATTGTGCTCATCATGCTAGAGCGCCATGGGCGCCGGCGACAGCGATTTGCAAGCACGCAGCGCATGCGCCCCATGCAACCACGCAGGCTGCGTGGCGTGGCAGCCATCGGGGCTTTGGCTTTGGGTGCTGTGCCTGTGTTGCTGGGCTTTGCTATCCCCAGCGCTTACCTGGTGAGCGAAACTTTCAAACGTCTTAACTTGGTCGGCGGGGTTTCCGACCAGCTACTGCGCGCACTGACCAATACCTTGTTCTTGGCAACAACAGCTACGCTGCTTGCTGTTGCCTGCGGGTTGATGCTCGCGTGGGCAAGCCGATCCATGCGTGAAAGTGCCCGTTTCAACTTGCCCAGAGCTTGCGTGCGCCTCGCTAGTTTGGGTTATGCCGTGCCGGGCACCGTACTGGCGATTGGGTTGCTCACGCCGCTACTGTTCACAGATCGCATGCTGGGGCAGGTGTTTGGCTACCCGGGGTTGCTGCTAATGGGCAGTACTGCGGGGCTTGTCATTGCTTACGTCATTCGCTTCGTTGCTATTCCCGCAGGCAGTATTGAAGCAGGGTTGACCCGCATTCCCCCTTCGCTGGAGCAAGCCTCGCGCCTACTTGGCGAAAGCTCAGGCGGCACACTACGCCGCGTGCACCTTCCGCTGCTCAAGCCAGCGCTTGCAGCCAGTGCGTTACTGGTGTTTGTTGACACGATGAAAGAGCTGCCCGCAACTTTGTTGCTGCGCCCGCTGAACTTTGAAACGTTATCTACCTGGCTGTACGCCGAAGCAGCCCGTGGCACCTATGAGGAAGGCGCTGTAGCAGCGCTGGCCATCGTTGTAGCTGGCTTGCTGCCTGTCATACTTCTGGCGCGCACTGATCTGAGAATGGATTCTTGATTCACCATGTCTGTCCTGCTTGAACTTGATCATGTATGCCTTGCTTACGACACTCCGCGCGGGATGCGTACAGTCACGCCCAGCCTTAATCTGCAGCTGGAGCGTGGGCATATAGGCTGCCTGCTGGGTGCTTCAGGCTGCGGAAAATCTACGGTGCTGCGCGCCATTGCAGGCTTTGAGCCTGTGCGCCAGGGCCGCATTCTGCTTGAAGGAAAACTACTGTCTTCGCCGCAGCAGCAAGTAGAGCCTGAACTCCGCCATGTCGGCATGATGTTTCAAGACTACGCCCTTTTCCCGCATATGAACGTTGCGCGCAATGTGGGCTTTGGTTTACGCCGCCAAGACCGCACTGAGCGTGATATGCGAGTGGAAGAAATGCTTGAAATGGTCGGCCTTTCAAAAGCCGGAGACAGCTATCCGCATGAACTCTCCGGAGGGCAGCAGCAACGCGTTGCTTTAGCGCGTGCTTTGGCGCCTTCGCCTGAGTTGCTGCTGCTCGATGAGCCGTTCTCCAACCTTGATGCTGATACGCGAGAGCACCTGGCAGAAGAAGTCCGAGATATCCTGCGCTCCACCGGGCACACAGCCATTTTGGTCACGCACAACCAAGCTGAGGCCTTTGCGATTGCAGATCGCATTGGCAGCTTGTCTGGTGGAGTGCTTCAATACTGGGAGACCCCAGCAACGCTGCGCGAAAATATGCGCAAACCACTCACCGAAGTCACACATGGGTCTAGACATATTCCGCAAACCTTAAAGAGCCTATGAGCCTGAACTCTCCAGCCAGCGAGGCTAGACAGTAATGCGAATACTCGTCGTGGAAGACGACTGGAAACAAGCGGACCATCTGCGTCGTGGATTGATAGAGGCAGGCGACCATGCTGTTGATGTCGCCTCTTGCGGTGACGATGGGCTGCGCCGCGCAATGGCCGAGCACTATGACCTGTTCGTGCTCGATGTCATGCTGCCCGGCCTAGATGGATTTGGTCTGCTGACAGCAATCCGGGGCTTTTCAACGGCACCGGTTTTGATGCTCACTGCGCGAGATCGGGTGGAAGACCGCGTGCATGGCCTGAGCAATGGTGCTGATGATTATTTGGTCAAGCCCTTTGCGTTTCCAGAATTTCTTGCACGGGTACAGGCATTGTTGCGCCGCAGCGAGACACAGCGTAAAAACCAGCAAAGTCAGCCACAGCTAGAAGATCTCGAGCTTGATCCCCGGCGACGTCGTGCCTACCGCTCTGGTCGGCAAATTATGCTGACAGGGCAGGAGTACGCGTTGCTGGCATTGCTGCTGCAGCACCAAGGAACTGTACTTTCACGCAATGAACTCGCCGAGCAGCTATGGGGCGTAAGCTTTGACAGCGATACCAATGTGATCGAAGTTGCGATTCGACGCCTGCGCCTGAAGCTGGACCAGCCCGAAGAAGCCAAGCTTTTGCACACGGTACGTGGGATGGGCTATGTGCTCGAACTCCGGTGACCATTTTTTATTGCGTGGGTTGACCCCGCAAAAGGCTGCAAGCCAGTGACTTGGTTGCGCAATTCATTGCATTTGCGCTGGGCAATTGCACAGACCGTGGCGGCCGCAGTGGTCATGGTGGTTGCGGGAGCCACGCTCTTTCAAATCATGCAGTCTTTTTTGATTGCCAGAGACCATGATTTTTTGCAGCAACAAGCACTGTGGATAGGCGCTAGCCCAAAGGCCGGCGATGCAAGCGGTCTGCAAGATCGCCTGAACACGCTGCAAAGCATGTATCCCGGCATTCGCGTGAGCCTGCAAACCGTTGCAGGCAGCGCTTCCGCTGCAATTGAGCACACCAAAACAGCGCCAATTTTCACCATCACACAAGAGCGTCAAACCTTTGATGCGATTGACCTGGAGGTCGCAACCAAAGGTCATGCGGTTTTGCAAGTGCGGCTCATGGCTTCTGCACTACCGCGGCAAGTAGCGGTGCAATCGCTGGCCCGCATCTTGGTGCTGGCTGTGTGCATGGGCATATTGCTATCTGCAGTTTTATCCATAGTGAGTATGCGCTGGAGCAACCAGCGACTTAGACAACTCACGCGCCTCACGCGCGAGGCACATGCCGCAGGTCAAAGCGGTCACATCTCATTGGCTGGTGTAGATGCCGAACTGCTTGAACTGGTCGAAGCGTTTAACAGCGTGCTCACGCAGCGCGAAGCAGCCTATCGGCAGTCTGAATCGTTCAGTGCCGACGTTGCCCACGAGTTGCGCTCCCCTCTTGCTACCTTGATTGGTGGCGCACAGCTGGCACTGAGCAGGCCACGCTCCAGTGAAGAGCTCAGAGACGCTCTGGCCTCTAACCTGGAAGAGTGCGAGCGCCTCAAAAAACTCATCAACGACATGCTGTTTCTTGCGCGGGCAGACCGAGGCGAGCGTGCTCAAAGTTTGGAGCGAGTCGATCTCAGCACCTTGGCCGATGACATGATCAACTACTGCGGCGCACTGCTCGATGATGCCGGGCTGCAGGCTGTGCGCATTGGAGCTGCATCTGCCGTATGCAATGAAGCGCTCATCAAACGCGCCATCGCCAATTTGCTCTCTAACGCGATCCGGCATGCGCAGGGTGAGCACAACATTGAATTACACCTTGAGGCGTTACCTGGAAAAGTGAGGTTCTGGGTATTCAACGCAGGCCCCGCAATTGCCGACGATGTGGCAAGCAGAATGTTTGACCGATTTTTTCGTGCCAATGCCTCGCGTTCAGACCATACGGTCCACCATGGGCTGGGGCTTTCGATTGTTCACGCCATAGCACGCATGCACGGTGGAACCGTATTTGTGCACATCCAGAATACGGGCAACGCCATCGGCATAGAGATTCCGAGTGCGCTTGCTTCGCGGCAAGTGCGTGTTCGAGAAGCCGTACACGAAGCTTTGCGCTGATCGTAAATTGGCCTTGCGTTGCTGCATCAATCCGTCTGTGCGAGCCAGTAGTCCCCGGCTTATGCAATAACGCCCTGGCAGGGGAAATTTGACTTTGATTGATGAAAACATCTAAATTCAATAAATATTAATATGGATCTGTTTTTTAAATTATATGAGTCAACTTTATTTATTTTTAGTACTGATGGGAAATAAGTTAATCAGTAATTGATATTTTACTATTTTTATCGTCAAAATCTGTAAATGGTTGTGTTTTTCAATGTGAATATATTTTGTTTTTAAATTTATTTGAAGTAAAAATTTCGAAGTACAAAATATTGATGTGCAAAACAAGAAGTTTCTTGCCTGCTAACAAGATATTTATTGTTTATTTTCTTTCTGCCGTTTGTAAAATATTTCCCTCGCTGAAGCATGTGAGTCAATGGCATATTTTCGGTGATGCATCAATGCATTGCAGCACCGGATGCCTCACTGGTACTGGCTGCTTTATGCCTCAAGCATCACTTTGCTGTTGATGGGCAGGGGCATGCAGCCTGCATATCCAATCGATTGATTGAATTGGGCTGCCCCTTTCAATATCCGTAATTGCAAATCCGTGGCTGGATTTATGCAGCCTGGCTCAGGCTTAATTTTTGCAAATCACCATCTGAAGCTTATTTTTATCTCTCGCAAATGTCTTGCCTAATGAAAAGAGCATGCGCGATAGATTGATGTTTATATGTTTTTATAAATATCGTTTCATAGCCTGAAAGGATTTTTTATGAAAAAACTAAACTTGACCAATCTGCTTTTACCGCTGCTGGCAGTAACCGCTCATGCACAGGTACATGCCCAGGTGTGGAATGTCATGCAAGATTTGGATGATTTAACAGCCGGCGGCACGGGCACGGAGTGGGGCTATGCCAACGCAGTCAGTGCCGATGGCAGTGTTGTGGCGGGCGGGGCTACCTTTGGTTCTAGTTCGATGAATCACGCCTTTCGCTGGACCAGTGACGGTGGCATGCAGAACCTGGGCGACCTTACAACCAGCGGGTCAGGGCAAAGTGCTGTCAATGCGCTCAGCGCCGATGGCAGTGTTGTGGTGGGGTGGGCTAACTACTCCCCCATAGTTTCACACGCTTTTCGCTGGACCAGCGCCGGTGGCATGCAGGACCTAGGCGACTTTTACAACGGTAGGGGCGGGAGTTCTGCCTCTGGAGTCAGCGCCGATGGCCGTGTTGTGGTGGGGCAGGCTACCTCCAGCTCAGGACGTAAGTACCGCGCGTTTCGCTGGACCAGCGAGGGTGGCATGCAGGACCTGGGCGACTTGACGGCCACTGGCACTGAGTGGAGTACGGCCACTGCGGTCAGTGCTGATGGCAATGTCGTGGTGGGGCAGGCTGCATATGACTCCAGCAGGTATCACGCGTTTCGCTGGACCAGCGAGGGTGGTATGCAGGGCTTGGGTGATTTAACGGCCAGCAATACGGGAAAAAGTCAGGCCAAGGCGATTAGTACAGATGGCAGCGTTCTGGTGGGCTGGGCTAGCTACGGCTCAGGAGCTAAGGACCACGCGTTTCGCTGGACCACTGGCGGTGGCATGCAGGACCTGGGTGACTTGACGGCCAACGGCACGGGAGGGAGTCAGGCCCATGCGGTCAGCGCCGATGGCCGCGTTGTGGTGGGGCGGGCTGACTATGGCTCAGGAGTCAAATACCACGCTTTTCGCTGGACCAGTGAGGGTGGCATGCAGGGCCTGGGCGACTTCACATCCCACGGCACGGGCTCCAGTATGGCTTTAGCGGCCAACGCCGATGGCAGCGCTGTAGTGGGGCGGGCTGACTATGGTGCTGGCTCAAAGTTTCACGCCTTTCTGTGGACCAGTGAGGGCGGCATGCAGGACCTCGGTGACTTCACAGCCAACGGCACAGGCTCGAGTGCGGCCAATGGGGTCAGTGCCGATGGCCGCACTGTGGTGGGGGATTCGACCAATGACCAAGGGGTGCGTCGTCCCTTTATCTACCGCACAAAGATGCAAGACACGGGTAATTTGCAGTCTTCGCTGCCAAAGCTTGCGGCAGATAAAGAGCTGGCCGCAGCCCAGCAACAA
>RCUL01000170.1_pt1 | contig 54262 bp, 51 predicted proteins | sample 2167521 | NCBI WGS metagenome assembly RCUL01 (sample SAMN09932745, study PRJNA488358) | compost metagenome | feature: garden; material: soil; isolation source: compost soil in acetic acid-enriched culture | place: Germany: Experimental Botanical Garden Goettingen | collected 2016-01-27
TAGCCTGTTGGACCGACATTATAATAAGCTAAAGCTTTGGGCCAACTTTCTGCTTTTTGGTTGTAGTTGGAAAGAATATAGGTGCCACAATTAATATTATTAATCTCTTCAAATAAATCGCCAGGGCAGGTTTGTTGCCAATAGCGTGGGATAACTTGAGTAAGTCCAATTGCACCAGCAGGGGAAACAGCATAATTTCTATAGCTAGATTCTTGTCTTATGACCGCTGCAACTAGTAATGGATCGACATTATAACGATCGGCACTTTGTACAATCATGGGTGCAATACGTAATGCTGTAGTTGGTTCAACAGCATATGCCTTTTGAATGCCATTGGCTAATTTTGCTGAACGCTTTTCAACGGAACCGCCACCAAGTGATGCACAACCAGTGAATACTAAAGTTGTTGTTAAAATTAAAACAGATTTAGCTTTAATATGAGATGTTGGCAGGTATCGTTGATAATTCAGCAAACTGTAAATCCATTGGTATAATGTCTGAGAAGATCATATTGAGCTGTGCAATTACAGTCAAGTTGAGACAGAAGGTACTATTTTATGGTTTTGTTAAATTCGTACTTTATTTAATCGGAATAGTGGCAATTAGTCAAAAATCTATATTTTTATGCGGTGAGTAGAGCCACTTGCAAAGACAGTTTTGTCATATAAACCCATAGTATTTAACTTTTCCATAAGTTATTGCATGGATAAGTCAAAGAAATTACTCTTGCTTATAGTAAATAGCCTAAGTAAAGTCTAAGCATCTAAATTTGTAAGACTGGCTATGCTCCAAATATAAACGTGGAAATTAGGAATATACAAACGCTAATGTAAAGACATAACTACTGACTTATAAAAAAATTCAAATAAGTGTGATTTTCATATAATGGAAAACAAGATCGAATATTTGTTTTTATGATGATAATTATCAACTCTATTAGAGAATAGAGCAGGGATACGTGGAAAATTAAAAGCATTTAATATTAAGCTTACACAATAAAATTAAGTTCTGTAATTGTGGTACGCTTTTGAAGTGCAGGAAACAATTTAAGCCGTTGTTAGTTAGCATGAATTTAAGTCGAGCTATTTCTTATTTTATATTACTTTCAATGTGAAGCCATGATTCTTTATTTAGAGAAACCATGACTTCAACATATCCGAAGGGACGTTTTATATTATTTCAATTCGCTCGATGACTTTCCTAATTCACGGCGTGCGATAATGAGTTGCTGAATTTGTTGCGTACCTTCAAAAATATCTAGAATTTTAGAATCTCTTGCCCATTTTTCCAAAAGCTCATCTTCATTGTAGCCGACCGTTGACGCAAGTTCGACGCACTTCAGGGTAATTTCATTACAAATTCGACCAGCTTTGGCTTTGGAGATGGAGGCTTCTTTTGAGTTCGGTTTTTTGTTATCTGCCATCCATGCTGCCTTTAAGGTCAGTAAACGAGCCGCTTCCCATTCGGCTTCCATATGATAAATTTGGCTCGCAATATGAGTCGTTTGTAAGTATGGCGTTATATATTGAGGATCCAAACAATCGCTGAAGATCTCTTTAATGCGTTCTAGTGAGGCCTTGGCACAGCCTATAGCCATCGCTGCAACGAGCGGACGGGTATTATCAAAAGTTTCCATCACGCCAGCAAAGCCTTTAGCAATGTCAATTTCCGCATTTCCCAGTAGGTTGTTGGCTGGTACTCGGCAGTCGACTAAACGAATAACTGCGGTATCAGAGGCTTTGATTCCTAGCTTATGTTCTAAACGTTCTACTGTCATACCAGCAGTTCCTTTAGGAATCACAAAAGATTTGATCGCTGAACGACCTAATTTTTTATCCAAAGTTGCCCAAACGACGATAGCGTCGGCACGTTCCCCTGAAGTCACGAAAATCTTTTCACCATTTAAGATGTAATCATCACCATCTTTTATTGCCGTGGTGCGAATAGCGGCAGAGTCCGAGCCACAGTTTGGTTCAGTAATTGCCATGGCTGCCCATGTGTTTTTGAAACGCTCTAACTGTTCTTCATTGGCAACGGCTGCTATCGCTGAATTTCCTAGACCTTGGCGGGGCATTGATAGAAGTAAAGCGGTGTCTCCATAACACATTTCAATTACACTTAAAGCGGTAGAGAGATTCACTCCATTTTTATTGCCTTGTTCATTGGTACCTCGCTTACCGACAGCAGCCCCCGCATTCATACCTTCACCGCCCTCATTCATACCATCGACCAAAGATGCTAGCATATCCAGTTCTTTAGGATAGCTGTGTTCAGCTTTGTCGTATTTTCGGGAGATAGGGCGAAGTACATTGACGGCTACTTGATGGGCTTGATCAATCAGTAATTTAAATTTTTTAGGGTTTTGTAAATTCATGCCAGTTTTCCTTTTTATTATGCATGTAGACCAGAGTGAACAATTGCTGTTGCACGCAAATCACGATACCAACGCTCAACAGGATGTTCTTTAGTGAATCCGTGCCCACCTAAAATCTGTACACCATCGGTGCCAATTTTCATGGATTTTTCGGCACAAAGTAAACGTGCTAAATAGGCTTCACGGTGAAATGTTTGTCCAGATTCGGCTAGGCTTGCTGCATTTAGAATGAGCATACGCATGGCATCAATTTCGATAGCCATATCTGCAATCATAAAAGCAACACTTTGGCGATGTGAAATCGGTTCACCAAAGGCCGTGCGTTCATTGGCATATTCAATACAATACTTTTTGACGGCTTCACATGTGCCGACCGCCATCGCGCACCATATTAAATTGCCGAGGTCTAAAAATGCTGTGTAGTTGAAATCTTCATCACCTAAGCGTAAAGCAGGGGTCTGATTAAAAATTAAAGTTGCTGTTTCGGTTGCTTTGAGCCCCATAGCGGGAGATTTTTTAAACTGAATACTTTCATCCCGTCTGAGAACAAAAACTTCAGCTTGGTCATTAAGTTCAGCACTGACAAGGAAAATATCGGCACTTTCAGCCAATATTACCAGCGTCTTTTCACCTTGAATAAAATACTGGCCATCACGTGAAATGGCTTTGGTTTTTAACTGGTAAGGGTTAAAAGCAGGCGTAGCTTCTTGAATTGCAAAGCTAGCGCGAATGCTACTGTCTTGCGCAAAACTGTTCAAATATAAAGCTTGTACTTGCTCAGAACCCCATTGTGTAACGGCATTAATTACACTAAAGGTAGAGAGCATACCAGCGGCTAAACTAAAATCACCTTTGGCCAGATGCTCTGCAATAAGTACATTACTCAGAATATTTTTCTCAGCAGCGACACCACCAAGTGCCTCAGGCAAAGCATAAAAGTTCAGACCTAGCTCTTCAATATATTGCCAAAGCTCTGTTGGAAAAGTTTCATTTTGATCGGCACTTGCGGCTAACGGGTAAAGTACATCCGCGGCAAACTGTGACATGCTGTCGATGGTCATTTGCTGATCTTCAGAATAGTTCAGATCAAATAATGATTTTTCTTGATTGTTAAGCCGCTGTTTATGTAGATCTTTATTTGCTTTAAAGGCTTTTTGTGTTTTTGATAGAGTCTTATAGCCCGCTTTTGAGCCTTGATATAGCGATTTCTCGATAAATTTTCTAAGCTTTAATTGGTCAAGTACATCGCTACTTGCCATTTTTGTGATCAGTGATAAGCCAAATCCCTGCGCCTTATTTACCATATTTGTCATTATTTTCATCCAGCAGAATTATTCTGTGGTTTTATGCTGACATAGCGGAACACGAATAACCATGTCATCACTGACATGATGTATTGTCAAAGATAAACGGTATGTGGTGTATTTTAAATTGTTCTAATATTTTGTTTTTAAAGTTTTTTATTGAATCGTTTGGAATTGAAATGATTGATCAATTGACCAAAATGACATCGCGTTATTTTGGTCAATGAGCTTTTAGATAAACTTTTTGACCATTGCACGAACATTGGTTTTCGCTTCAATCACAGTCATAAAGGTATAAGCACCAATGAATTTACGGCTGATAAACATAAACTCTTTGGGTGGAACACTAAAATAGCGAGACGCCATCGACTTTGAGGCTTGTTGCATTACACGGCTATGAAGCTGACTGGCTTTCCAGTCATAAGCAAAGTGTTCATCCATAACACCAGCAGGTAAGTCTGGGTTGTTGCTTGGGCTGCTGAATGCTTCAGTTGCAAGTAAGAAGACCTTAGCCATATCGGGTTTAATGCTTTGAGGGATAGAGTCGAAAAACTCATAGCCTGTCATCGCTTGAACCATTTCTTCACTACTATGATTAAACCCAGCGTGAATGAGCTTACGTGCAACACCAAGTAAGTGTTCATCAAACTGTCGGATTGCGCCAAAATCAAGCAAAACGATTTTGTCCAAGATGTCATTGCCATTACCTAAGCGAACGAGGTAATTACCAAAGTTTGGATCGGTCTGCATTTCACCCCATTCAAAAATCTCGCGTACCGCAATTTCAAGTGATGCTTCGCCAAGTTTGTTGCGACGTTCTTGCGGCAGAGACAGCATGACAGGGCTGTTAATCGGCACGCCACGTTCAAATGTCATACACAATACTTGGTCTGTGCAGTAGCCATCTATAATTTGCGGCACGATGTAGCGAGGGTCTTCTTTTAAGCGAGCAGCAAAGCGGCGTGTGGTTGCAGCCTCAATTTTATAATTCACTTCACGGTGCATCATCTCACGAACTTCATCGAACCATTGGTCGAACTCGCGTGTTTGCGGCACCATTCGTGTCAGTTTAAGCATGTTTTTGAACAGGCTCATGTCTGAGTCAATGGCTTCAGCAACGCCTGGATATTGAATTTTCAATACCATCTCTAAACCATCAGACTTACGTGTTGCACGGTGGACTTGTGCCAATGATGCAGTGCCCAGTGGCTCATGATCGATGGTCAAATCATCCAGCTTAGAACCCAACTGGCTGTGCAGTTGCTGTTTAATCGCAGGCCACGCTAAAGCGACCGTTTGATTATTTAAAGTATTTAAGGCTTGCGTGATTTCTTCAGGTAGAAAGTGTTCACCATAAAGCGCCATCATTTGGCCAATTTTGACGATAGAACCTTTAAGTTTGCCTATTTCAGAAACAAGATAATCGGCCTGTTCTTTCATTGCTTTTTTGCGTTTCTTTTCTTTTTCTTCTTCGCTAGAAAACATAGTTGTCGCATTAGAAGCAGCCCAACGTGTTCCAGCAAGCAACGAAGCTTTGGCAATCGATAAACGACGATCCATAGAGGAGGTTTTCAGTTGTTTAAGCTTATCGTTGTGATCTGACATAATTCAGTAAAATCCTTTCATCAGCAAGGGCAGCATTTTAGATTGTAACGGATAATATCGTGTATTCACGTATTAAAAAAGTTCAACTTGCTGAATCTCGAGTTAAAAAAGGCCATAAGTGTTAAGCAACCATCTAAATAAAGCCTAATCGGGATTGTTACATGCGAAATTTTACTTTAAGGGTATTTTTCTGAATCAATTCATCTTTATGCATTTGTATGTGTTGGAGGATCATTTCTTGTACCGGTTGGTGCATAAATCCATGTGCATAACCTTTAACAATGATGATGCTCGGTAGGCTAAAAAAGAAATATCGAGCATCTTCAAGGGTTGCACATTCATAGATCCCTTGCTGTTGCAACAGCTTCTGGAAATAGGCTTTTTCAGTGTCGACATGATTGTTTTCGGTGTCATTCCAATAGCGTTCACGCATCGCCATTAAATTGTTGTGTTTATAACTCATAAGTTTGGGGAATATTGGCAGAAGAACTCACTTTATAATAAGGCTGTTTGATCAGGTTTCAATGCAAAGCCTGTGAGTTCATGTAAAAAGCTGTGCAGTGGAAATTTTATAGGGGACTAGTATGTTCATACAAAATAGGATGTTATATTAAAGCGCTACAGCACGTAGATGCTGTGAATGATTAGATTAAAAATGAATGAAGAAAATTTACTTTGGGGAAAGGAATTGAAACAAATATTCACTGCGTTGCTTGTTGTGGGATTATTCAGTGGTTCAGCCTATGCAATGGGCCCAACTAAAAAATATGAAGCATGCATGAAGCAAACTGGCAATGTGTTGAGTGAAATTGATGCATGCATGAGTAAAGAATATAAAGTACAAAAAAAACGCTTAAAGAAAGTATTTAAGCCGTATTTAGCGAAGGCGCCTGCAGAAGAGCAGGGATTGGTTAAACAGTCTCATCAGCAATGGCTGGCGCAGCGTGATCAGATTTGTAACAACAAACCTATCGTGAAAAATGAAAAGACTGAATTACAGCGTATTTCATGTCTGATGCAAATGACGCAAACCCGTGCAGATATGTACGAAGCACGTACAGGCCGTATAAGCAAATAAGAGCAAAGCGTATGAAAATGTGTTTGCTGTGCATCAAAACATTATAAATCATAGAAAAACAGGGTATCATAAGGCGTTTTTATTATGACCTTGGAGACGCCTTTAGTGGATCGCCCGACTATTAGCCCTGAACATATACAGGAAGCCGCTGAAAACTTAAGCACAATTCGTGATTTTATCCGTTTTGGAGTGACAGCATTACGTCAATACGATGCACATTTAGGTCAAGGTACAGAAGACTATTTTGCTGAAAGTTCAGCTTTGGTTTTACAAACTTTATCTTTAGATTGGAATGCGGATGCTGAAATCTTAGAGTCGAAGCTACTACCAAGAGAAAAGACAGAAGTTTTAAGCTTATTAGAACGTCGTATTAATGAAAAAGTACCGACTTCATATTTGCTTAATTTGGCATATTTTGATGGCAAGCCATATTATGTCGATGAACGTGTACTGATTCCACGTTCACCGATTGCAGAATTGATTCAAAACCGTTTTGCGCCTTATTGCTTAGGTGAAAATGGCCAAATGGGTGAAGCAGTCAATAACTTGCCAGAAAACCCGAATCCAAAAACGCCACAACGTATTTTAGATATGTGTACGGGCTCAGGTTGTATCGCGATTGCTTTGGCTTATGCGTACCCAGATGCCGAAGTAGATGCAACGGATATTTCTAAAGAAGCTTTAGAAGTGGCTCAAATTAACTCAGAACACCACGACAAACAGTATCAAGTGGCTTTACTTGAGTCTGACCTGTTCTCCAAAATTCCTGCTGAAAATCAATATGATCTTATCGTGTCGAATCCACCTTATGTGGACGCTGAGGATATGGCAGACTTACCAGAAGAATTTCACCATGAACCAGAATTGGCTCTGGCAGCAGGTCAAGATGGCTTAGATTTGGTTCGTAAAATGTTAGCTCAAGCGCCAGATTACTTAACTGAAGATGGTCTCATCGTGATTGAAGTGGGTAATTCTGAATGGGCAATGCGCCAAAACTTTAATACCGTTGATTTTTACTGGTTACAGTTCCAAAAAGGCGGTACAGGAATCTTTGCATTGACTGCAGCTCAATGTCGTCAATTCCGTGATTTATTCATTCAATCTGTTCAAGCATAAAAGGAGTCGTTAGACATGGCAGGTAATAGTATAGGGCAACTCTTCCGTGTAACGACTTGTGGTGAATCTCATGGTGTAGGCTTAATGGCGATTGTGGATGGTGTTCCACCGGGTCTTGAGCTTACAGCAGACGATTTGCAAAAAGATTTAGACCGTCGTAAGCCGGGTACCTCTAAATTTGCGACGCAGCGCAAAGAACCTGATGAAGTTGAAATCATTTCAGGTGTGTTTGAAGGTAAAACAACAGGCACACCAATTGGTTTATTGATCCGTAACACCGATCAAAAATCTAAAGATTACGGCAATATTGCACAAAGCTTCCGTCCGGGACATGCAGATTATACTTATACACAAAAGTATGGTTTCCGTGATTACCGTGGTGGTGGCCGTTCAAGTGCGCGTGAAACGGCTATGCGTGTGGCTGCGGGTGCAATTGCGAAAAAATACTTGGCTGAAAAGTTTGGTATTTTAATTCGTGGTCATGTGACCCAAATTGGGACTGAAATTACTGAAAAATTGGATTGGAATGAAGTCCCTAATAATCCATTTTTCTGTGGTGATGTCGATGCCGTACCGCGTTTTGAAGCACTGGTGACTTCATTGCGTGAACAAGGTACCAGTTGCGGTGCAAAGCTTGAAATTTTGGCTGAAAAAGTGCCAGTAGGTTGGGGGGAGCCTGTTTTTGACCGTCTAGATGCTGACATTGCCCATGCCATGATGTCTATTAACGCGGTCAAAGGGGTTGAGATTGGGGATGGTTTTGCCGTTGCTGGTCAGTTTGGACATGAAAGCCGAGATGAGTTAACCACTGATGGCTTCCTTGCGAACCATGCAGGGGGTATCTTGGGCGGTATTTCAAGTGGGCAAGCCATTCGTGTGGCCATTGCTTTAAAACCAACAGCGTCTATTACTACACTGGGTAAAACCATCAATATTAACCGTGAAGATACTGACGTATTAACCAAAGGTCGTCATGACCCTTGTGTGGGTGTGCGTGCGGCTCCGATTGCAGAAGCAATGCTTGCGATTGTTTTAATGGATCACTTTATGCGCCATCGTGCTCAAAATGCTGACGTTATTGCACCTTTTGCGCCGATTGAATACTAGAGAATTTTCTTTATTCTTAAGAGAATAGACATTAAAGTCAGACTTCGGTCTGACTTTTTTTATTTGCGTATGAAAGCTAATCTTAAATATAAGAAAAGAGCTGTTGGCATATTATGCACGTTATGGTTATCACGATACTCAGAAAACGGCATCTTACCTATTAAGTGCCAAAGTAGGCCAAACGTTGATGAATCTTCATTCGGTCTTACTGAGTAAGAAAATTTAGAGAGTTAATTTTTAAAAGAAAAAAGAAGGGGCATATGAATAAAAAAATAAGCACAGTCAGTCGAGGCACCATTATATTTTTATCACTACTCACAGTTTGGGTTATTTCATTGTTGATATACGGCTATGACAGTATGCATGACCCTGAAAAAGTCAAAGCACGCTTATATGCTTGTGGAAAATTTGGAGATCAGCACATGCTTATTGATAAGCAGTATTTACTTTTTGGCAGAGTGACTTATCAAGGTGTGAATTATTGGGGGAAAAATATCAAAGAAGAACACGAGGCCAAAGATTGTGATGATCAAATTCAAAGTATTGATTTGAAAGTGAAATGGCCTGAAATGACAACGTCGAGTGAAGGCTTTAGACTTGGTTCTGAGTATAAAAATGATATCACAATCGCATTAAACCAACGCTCCGTGTGGAAAGAGGAGCAAGGAAGTAAAGACTTTTTTAATGAGTTTTTGCTTTTAAAACAATACTTAAGGAAAGGCATGTCTTCTGGTGGGGAAGAAGTGAGTGAAATATGGATAGATGAAACAAAAACATTTAACTCAGATTTGGGACTCTACGAAATAGACGTAAAAAGTGATGACGGTGTTGGAAAAAAGGTGTATTGGCAGGAGCGTAAAGGTAAAGGGGTAAGCCTAACCATTAAGTGTCTTTATTTTAAGGATGGGGCAACAAGTTGTGAATTTAATACACATCAACCTAATTATGGATTTAATACGAGTTATATCACTATAGACTTTCACAGTGAGCTACTGCCACATTGGCAAGAAATTTATCAAGATGCAGAACAACTCATTCATTCTTTTAATACAGGGGGGAAACAGAATGGAGCATCTTAATATGTATAAATCTTCACTATTAAAGATGTTTAGATGACCTCAGGATAGCTCTAGTGTATGACAGAACATGTTCTATTTTTAAGCAGTAACAGCGCTATTTTGATCAGTATAGTGCAATGCTTGTCCTAAGCTGAGGTTGTGCTCTATAAAAATAAACGAAAGATAATACTTTAAGAGCAGTTTCAAATCGGATGATTACATGGTATATAAATTGCTCATAGAATAATAAGCATTATTGCAGGAGAGAAATGTTCTGCATTCGCCGAAGGAGCAACGACCCCGGAAACTCTCAGGCAAAAGGACTGTAATAATGAAAAAACTCTGGAGAGAAGTGTTCAATCACTCACCGAAGGGGATGGTTTAAAGCTTCATGGGAAGTTTTAGATCGAAGCTCTCAGGTACACATGACAGATGGGGTTGACATCAAACAATAAAAAAGGAGGTGTCTATGTGTCATGTCGTTGTCATTGGTGCTGGAATTACAGGCGTCACAACTGCGTATGAATTAAGTCAACTGGGTTATCAAGTCACCGTTGTTGATCGTCATTTATTTCCTGCGATGGAAACTTCTTTTGCAAATGGTGGACAACTGTCTGCATGCAATGCGGAAGTTTGGAACCAAAAATCGACAGTGCTGAAAGGCATGAAATGGATGTCTCAAAAATCTGCCCCTTTATTGCTCAATCCTGCGTTTAGTGTGCATAAATATGCATGGCTGATGGAATTTCTGGGCAATATTAAACATTATGAGGCCAATACCCACGAAACAGTACGTTTGGCTTTATTGGCTCGTCAGCGCTTGTTCGAAATTGCGGATAAAGAGTCAATCGACTTCAATTTAGAAAAACGTGGTATTTTGCATTTTTATCATAATAAACAAGATTATGACGTTGCCATTCGAGTCAATGATTTACTCAATAAAGGTGGGCTTGAACGTTGCGGCGTAAGCAATGAAGAAATTAAGCAAATTGAGCCGACATTGACCGGCGACTATTATGCTGGATTTTATTGTGAAGGTGATGCGACGGGTGATATTCATAAATACACCACAGGTTTGGCTGAAGTCACCAAAAAGTTAGGTGTGAAGTATCGTTTTGGTATGGATGTGACAGATATTCAGCACTTAAGCTCAGGTGTTGAAGTGAAGTTACAACCAAGTTCAGAAAATGTTGAACTGCTTCCAAATGAAGTGGAGATGTTGGCTGCCGATGCTGTTGTGGTTTGTGCAGGTGTGGGTAGCTATCAATTGGCTGAATTGGTCCAGGAACGCGTCAATGTTTATCCTGTAAAGGGATATTCGATTACCGTGATGTTGAATGATGAAGAGAGTCAGCAAAATGCGCCGTGGGTGAGTTTGCTGGATGAAAGCGCGAAGATTGTAACTTCACGTTTAGGTAAAGATCGTTTCCGTGTTGCGGGCACTGCTGAGTTTAACGGCTATAACCGTGATATCCGTGCAGATCGGATTCAGCCTCTTGTTGATTGGACCAATCGTAACTTTAAAGTTTCAACAGAGCATGTGGTCCCTTGGGCAGGCCTTCGCCCCATGATGCCAAATATGATGCCTGTAGTTCGCCGTGGAAAACTAGAACGTGTGTTCTTTAATACGGGACATGGGCACTTAGGTTGGACGCTATCTGCGGCAACTGCAGCAATCATTAGTCAGGAAGTCGCGACAGCGTATCCTGTTTAATTCGAGTGCATTCTTGGATAGATAAAGACAAGCTTGCTTCGAGCTTGTTTTTATCATTTTTGTTCAATGGTGTTATAATTTTGCCTCAATTTCAAAAGATTGCTCACAAACTAATACTTTAAACTTGAGCAAAAATAAGTAGTATTGTTTCAAGCAATTGATGACTAATGTGAAGGTGAATAATGATTAACATGAAAATGGCTTTGGTGGTTTTAGCTTCTGCAACGATGCTGTCGCTTGCTGCGTGTAGTGACAAAAAACAAGAGAGTGAACAAACGCCAGTGGAAAGTTCAGCAAATGAAACACCAGTGACCAATATTGAAGTTAGTCCAGAGATGATTGATGCTGCACCTTTAGAGTCTGAAGAAGCAGGTGCATCAGCACCAGCGGCAGCTTCTGAAGCAAAATAAGTCTAAAGATAAAAAAAGCCTCCCGATGCGGAGGCTTTTTTTATGGATGAGAGTGAAATCAGCATTTAATCGTAAATATCTAGATTCAGGATATAAATCAAAAAATCATATTGAAACCATAACGAACAATCGATAGAGTTTATTTAGTAAATATTGTCAATCTGTGATGGTTTTCATCAATGCATCGTTTGCAAGCAAATGGACAGTAGAAAACATGATGTTTAATCATAACTCATGTAAAAATGAGGGAATATTTTGTACGCAGTTAAGCTCACAGAAGTATCGTTGAATTTTAAACAGCATGGCCGAGCATGTTTGATTGTTGCTGCGGTGATTTTTGTTTGCTGCTTGCTTGGTATTTTCACTCGACCGATTGCATATTTCGCTTATTTTTGGCCAGCTAATGCTGTACTGATCGGCTTATTTTTACGGTTTAGGCCACTTAGAAATGTCGGCGGTTGGTTGGGCGCTTTTCTTGGTTATATGTTGGCAGACTTAGTCACAGGGAATCATATTGAGCTGACTTTGGCTTTAACGATCGCCAATTTTATGACGGTAGGCGTTTCGTTATTTTTTATACATTATTTACAAATTGATTATCGTGCATATAACAAAGGCTTAAATTTTCTTTATCTTTTCTTGGTTTGTGTTTTTCTTGGATGTTTTTCCAGTGCGATATTTGCCGTTGCGGTCGTTCCGTATATGCCACACACCTTTATGAGCACGCAAGACTTGTGGGCTGATTTTTATATTTGGTGGACAGGGGAAGTACTAAATTGTATTTCACTTTTACCCCTCATTTTAACCTTTCCGGCAGCGAAGAAATTAAAGTATCTTTGGAATAATCGTAGACAGTGCGAAACCCAGTTTGTCGATGTTTTACCCTTACTCTCAGTTTTAATTTCTGTGGCATGTACTCATCTTTTCTTTGGTCCAGGCGCCTTACTTTTCCCTCTAGCAGGGCTCATTTGGGCGGCTTTAAGTTACAACTTATTTTATGTGAGTATTATTAACAGCTTGGTTTGTTTTGTGACTTACCATAGTTTAACGACCTATTATATTTCACGTACAGCAGATAACTTCTTGGCCACTTCTATTTCGGTGCGTATAGGGCTGTGCATGTTGATGATTGCACCTTTGCTTTTATGTATTGTGAGTCGTAATCGTCATGATCTATATAAAGAAGTGCTCTATCTAGCCAACCATGATCCCTTAACTCATGTGGGAAATCGCCGTTTTTTCTTCACTCAAACTGAAAACTTATTGAAGGAAAATCTGGTTAAATCGATGAGTATCATTGTGCTGGATATTGATCATTTCAAGAAAATGAACGATCAATATGGTCATTATATTGGTGATGTATTGCTACAAAGCTTTGCCACGACGGTGAAAAGTAATTTGCGTGAACAGGATTTATTTGCACGTATGGGCGGTGAAGAATTTGTGGTGGTGTTAAATAATACCACTGAAGTTGAATCACAAATCATTGCGGAACGTATCTGCCGTGCTGTCGCTACTTCAAAAACGCAAGTGGCGCATGCTGTTTTGAGCATGACGGTGAGCCTTGGTGTGGTGCACCAAGTTCTACCAACGAAAAATAGCCTACAGAGCTTGTTAAATCGCGCTGATCGGGCGCTATATCAAGCCAAAACTTTAGGACGCAACCAAGTACAACTTGCCTCATAGGTTAAAATTTAGTAAAAGTATAAAACAATAAAAACTATATACTTGGATAAAAATGAATTTTTCTGAATACCTTCGTTATGATGGGCTGGGTTTGGCTGAGTTGGTTGCACAAAAACAAATCCATCCCGCTGAATTATTACAAATTGCAATTGAGCGTAGTCAGCAAACCAATCCTGCTTTAAATGCGATTATTATTCCTATGCATGATTATGCCAAGAACAGAGCACAAAATGCATTGTCTGGTCCATTTGCAGGGGTGCCATTTTTAGTAAAAGATTTATTTCAAGAATATGCAGGTTATCCAACATCTTATGGCTGCCAAGCATTTAAACGTACGGGCCATATTGCAGAACATAATGCAGAAATTGTAAACCGTTGGGAAAACACAGGCATTTTAACCTTTGGCCGTACCAATACTCCTGAGTTTGGAATCAAAGGCATTACGGAATCAGATGCTTGGGGAGCCTGTCATAATCCTTGGAATTTAAAACATAACAGTGGTGGCTCATCGGGTGGTTCCGCTTCTGCAGTGGCCGCAGGGATTGTTCCGATTGCAGGTGCGGGTGACGGCGGCGGGTCGATTCGAATTCCTGCATCATATTGCGGTTTATTTGGTTTAAAGCCAAGTCGTGGACGTACGCCGTGGGGCCCAGATATGAGTGAGGCAATGCACGGCGCTGCGATACAGCATGTATTGAGTAAAAGTGTAAGAGACAGTGCCGCGATGTTAGATGCAACGCAGGGTGCAGAGCATAGCTCGTTGTTTAAAATTGAACAGCCCAACCAAAGCTATTTGGCCTGTCTACAGCAGCCTGTAAAAAAACTTAAAATTGCATTTAGTACTCAATCGCCTATCGGAACCCCAGTGTCTAAAGATGCAATTGATGCGGTGCAGCATACTGCACGTTTGTTGGAGTCTTTAGGGCATACAGTGGTCGAAGCACAACCTGGGATAGATGGTATGTCTTTGGCCAGAGACTTCATCACGACGTGGTTTAGTCAGTTTTCTTATATGCTAGAGCAGATCAAGCAACACGTTCCGACCACAGCAGGAGACTTTGAGCTGGATTCTTTAGCTTTGGCTGCCTTTGGTGCGAAAACGACTGCTTTAGAATATATTCATAATCTGAATAATTGGGGAGTATATGTCACCAAAATGAACCAATTTTTTGATCATCATGATCTTTATCTGACTCCTGCTACAGCTTCAGTCGCACCCAAAAATGGGCAAATTTCTACTCCATCATGGCAAAAACCAATTTTAAAAAGCTTACTAAAAGTCGGCAAAGCACACCTGCTGGCACAAGGAAAATTGGTCGATAAAATTGTGAAAGATAATTTGCGTTGGGTGCCTTTTACTCAGTTAGCCAACATCACAGGCTTACCCGCGATGTCTGTGCCTTTGTATTGGAATGCTGACAATCTTCCGCTTGGTTCGCAGTTTATTGCGCCTTTTGCCCGTGAAGATCTGTTATTACAGCTGGCTAGTCAACTTGAACAAGCCCAGCCATGGTTTCATAAATATAGTGAAATCAAGGTTTAGAAAGCTGATTAATTAAATTGTTGTAGTTTATGCGTACAGATCAGAAGAGGGCTTTTTAAGCTTGAACCTCTTTGGGTAAGTAGCGAACAAAACCTAAGCCCAGTAGCACAGCACAACCTGCCAGAATAAAAATATGTTCGCCTGACAGGCTGTGCCAATAATGTCCTGCAAGAATACTTCCAGACGCTACACCCAGTCCCCACATAGTGCTATATAAGGCTTGACCACGTCCTTGTTGTCCTAAACTAAAGTTTTGGAAAATGATACGCATGGCGATGAGATGAAATAAACCAAAGCTAAAGGCATGGATAGTTTGTGCTAAGAACTGGATAGCAAAAATTTGTGGAAAAGAACCGACCATAAACCAGCGTAGCGCCGTGAGGATCAGACAAATAGATACCATTAATCGCCATGAAAAACGTTTGAAAAAAATGTGTGCAATGGCAAACATAATAATTTCGGCCATGACACCGACAGCCCACAAAAAACCAATTTCTGTGGTTGAGTAACCGGCTTGTTTTAAGAAGTTGCTATAAAAACTATAAAAGGGCGCATGTGAAAAAAGCAGAATAAACTCGATACCGAAAAATGCGGCCACAACGGGTTTTTTTAAAATAGGTAACAATGGCTGGAGCTGCCCTTGTGAGTTGGGTGCAGTGGTCGGTTCTTTGATGCTAAATGACCAAATAAAGGCCAAAAAAGAAATACACAGCAATAAAACTGGCAGCATAGAGATGGGTAAAATCTCTAATAAGGCTCCGATACCAAAAACCCCGACAATAAAACCGACTGAGCCCCATTTTCGAACTTTTCCATACAAAGCACTGCGCCGTTCCGCGAGCCAAAATAGCGTAACGCCTTCGAACTGAGCCAGAATGGCATTTTGAAAAAAGCTAAAGATCAGCATGAGCAGGGCGATCGCCTGAAAGGAGTTTGGAATGATAAAAATCATGAACCAAATACAGGCTTCCATCCACGTTGCGACTCTGACTAAGAGCATCCGTTTCCCTGATTTATCTGCAATCCAGCCCCAAATAAAAGGAGCAAAAAAACGGGTAATGATCGCAATTGAGGAGAGGATACCGATTTCACTGTAGTTAAAGCCTTGATCTTCGAGATACAGGCTCCAAAACGGCATGAACGTGCCCACAATAGAATAATAAAAGAAGTAAAAACCAGCCAGTCGGTGCCGAATGGGAAAAGAAAGCATCGTACTGTATTCCTTGCTAGGGTGAGCAGATTCTGAAGAAGACTTGAACCTAAAACAAAGCTTCAAGTCGGTGAAGCTTCGAGAATTTTAAAACTGGCTTGTTTAATCATGCTTATTCAGAGTTCAGGGATTAAAGCTTATTAGCCGTTGACTAAACCACCATCGACAATCAAGTTTTGACCTGTCACAGCACAAGAATATGGCGATAAGAACATTAAAATGGCTGAGGAAAATTCCTCAGGTGTAACTACACGACGTAGTGGTGTTGCATTTGCTATGAAATCAAAAACTTCATTGGGTGTACTTTTACTGGCATCGGTGGTTTGCAGTAAACCGCCAGAGAGCATATTGATATTAATGCCGTATTGGCCAAGCTCATGCGCTGAGGTACGCGTAAATGCCAACAGTGCTGCCTTCGCCGTGGTGTAGTCATGATAAGGTACCACAGGGTTCTGTACCAGATTGGTTCCGATGTTTACAATGCGCCCAAACTGACTTTGTTTCATACCTTCAAGTGCCGCTTGGGTAGTATTCAAAGCGGCTTTAACTGCACCTTCAAATTGTTGTTGCATGGTTTCCCAGCGTAGCTCATGAACTTTTGGGCGGGCCTCACCATTAAACTCGAACTGAATCAGCGCATTATTAACTACGGCGTTGATATGCTGTCCAAAATGTTGAAAGCTTGCGTCAAACATGCTTTTGACTTGAGCATTGTCTGTAACATCAGCTTGGTAGATAAAAACCTGCTCGGGATACTGTTGAACTAAGGTTTGCGCTGCTACTTGGCTGTTCAAATAGTTCACGACTACACGAGCGCCTTCATTGATTAAGGCGTGTGTAATTGCAAGACCTAAACCACGTGCGCCACCTGTGACCAGTACAACTTGATTTTTAATGTGCATGATGTTTCCGAGCAGATAAATGCATGTATTTTTTAGATAAAGCAAGTATATCAAAACCTTTCCATGCGCTAGGTCTAAAAACTGCTGCTTTTCAAGTTTTCGATGCTCATTTAGCTGGGTTAGAGTATTCGGATAAAAATCGCCAAGCAGTAGAGCATTTTTAGTATTGTTGATTATTGAGCCTGATTTTGCTCAAGATGTAGCCTCAAAATACGGCGTAATTCTAATAATGTTTCTGCTTCCTCATGCACAGAATGATTGCCTTTAATGATTTTTTCAGAGACTGCCTGTTCTAAATGTGAACTTGAATAGGGCACAATACCATCGCTCATATCATGTGTGTCATTGGTCTGACGGTGATTGCCAATAATAGAATGATAAGGAACTGTGGATACAGGCATGATGTTACTGGTTAAAGCCATAAAGCGTGACTTTGGACTTAAGTCGTCAGGGCCAGATTGCACCATGCCTTTGGTACTTGAGCTACCATTGAGCTGTATATCCACTTGGTTAAAGAAAGTGATCGGCAACTTCACCATTTTCTTCACCAACTCCATGTACCAGCGGTCAGACAGTTCACTGCCACGGTGAGGCGAGGCAATAAAAATTGCACGTCCAATGGGTAAATCGGAATGAAATTGAAAACGTTCTTTGATTACGGGGTATTGTTGTAATCGAGTGTATTGCTCATAGTTTAACAGTGGAATCACTTGCTCAGAAATATCGTGCTCACTTATCAGTAAGCGGCTAATGACACCGCCCATACTATGTCCAATCAGCACGGCGTCACTGGCCGAGCGAGAGTTGGGTTGAACTTGTGCAAAGGCTTGTTTGAGTAGTGCATGAATCTGATAGCGGCTTTCAACAATCGGCATATTGGTTGAATAGAATACCTGCCATACCTGAAAGTTTTCCCGTAAAACTTTATCACCCAAAATGTTATTGGTCAGATTGACCCAAGTTTCAGGGCTGCTGGCGAGACCATGAATAAGTACAATCACTTTTTTATTCGGCTGGTAAGGTTCAAGCATATAGACATGTGGCATACGCAATCGCTCAGTTTTATCGAGCAGGGTTAAGTAGCCTGTAGAGCCCAGTTTATTTTCTGCCAGCCAGTAGGCAAAAGGCACAGAATAATTCGCCGTGAGGATATATTTTTGTTGATGAATCTCTACATACTTTTGCGTATAAGGATTAAATAGCTCAATCTCAAAAATGGCTTTGCCATTAAGCACATCTTCAATGCTGCTTTCAGGGTTTAATGGCTGTGCCGCTGCGGTTACGGACAAATAGCGTGCAGGATGGATATTGGGATTGGTTTGATTTTGATAACGCGATATCGGGTCAAGGATAAAGTCATTTTTATGAATAGGATCCGCTTCAGTCACAACTACAAACTCTGCGCCCAGACCATCTTGACGGTTGACTTGATAAAAACCTGAAAAATTTAAGTTATAACTGGATTGAACTCGGTCAATGGTTTTACTTTTCAGTTCAGGATAGTGTTCTAAATTTACAATATATTGACGTTGTTGGACGTTGAGTTGTGCGGGAACTTGATGAAAAGGCTGCGTACGGTACGCCGTGGTAATTAAACGCGACAAAGCAACATTGTAAAAAGTGCGGACATGCATTTGTCTTTGATCAAAAACACGGGTACTTGGGCTTTCTTGCATTTTAAATAAATACACATAGCTATAGCGTAAACTCTGGTCGAAGGCCTCAAGGCTCTGTTCTAAACAGTGATTATTTTCACTGTGAGGCTGTGCTTGGGCACAGTTGCGTTGTTTTGAAATATCTAAAGCTTGGGCCAAATACAGTTCACTTAAAGCGGCATAGCGCTCATCTGCAGCAATATCTGTTTGTGTGTTTAAGTGCTTCAAACATGTTTCAAATTCAGCGGTGCATTGCTGTGGCGTTAGGCTGAGTAATTTGAGTAAGCTGGTGGTTTCCGCACTAAATTGGTCGTGGGTTAAGATATTTTCAGACTTGCTCCGAATAGCTTGATGGATATTATTTTCTTTGACTTTGACCAACTGGCAGGCAGGCAGTAAAACAATCGTTAGCCCTAAAATGATTGGTCGCGTGAAAGTATGATGTCTCGTTAAAAGCATAGTTTTTAGCACGGACGTTATCTATATAGGCTAAAGATGTCTTTCATTTTAAGATAATTTCTAACGAGTTACATCCAGATTCGGTCCGATCTTTTGTGTCCCTAGACCTAACTTAAGAGCGCTTATATTCAGCTCAAGCAATTTGGCGAGCAAAGGCTTTGCCCAAAACATGTTTATGTATAAATCGTAATTTATCGAGGACTGGTCCTGAGAGCGTAAATGGATAAGCATCTTCTAAACCCATACTGCGATTTAACGCATTTAAATTAAAGGTTAGTGTCATCCATTGTTTGAGGAGTAAATCAAAATCTTGAGCACCGATTGGATTTTCATAAAAGCTTAAGTCATGGGTATCTTTTCGATTATTGCGCACAATTAATCCTGCATAGTAAGCGGTTTCCAATGTGTCCATCATGTGTAAATAGTGTGCCCACGTTTCTGCCCAGTCTTCCCAAGGATGTGTACTGGCATAAGAGCTGACATAAAACTGGTCCCAGTTTTGTGGTGCGCCATCTTCATAGTGACGTTTTAGTGCTGCGCTATAATCTTGACGTTCATCTCCAAAATACTGACGGAACTCGTCGACCAGCTCAGGATGTAGCGATTTAATGAGGTCAAAATAATAATGCCCACTTTCATGTCGGAAATGTCCCAAAAGTGTACGGTAGTTTTCACCCATTTTAATACGGGTCGTTTCCCTATAGATGACATCTGCTTCACTGGCATTGAGTGTGATAACGCCGTTAGCATGTCCTGTCAGCACAGGGTGCTCTGGTTCAGGCATGAGAAAATTAAAACGGAGTCCGTAGCGATCATCATCGTTATATTTGGGCCTTGGCATAATATTCAGGCGTTGCATTAAATACAGAAAACGCCGTTTAGCATGTTCGAGCCGTGACCAATAGACGATATGATCAGGGTTATCGAGAGTAGGAATGGTATATGTGAGTACACAAGACTCACAGTAGATGTCGCTACTCTCTGCGGGAATGACCCAATTACAGACCTGATGATGCTGATAGTTATAACAAGGCTTATAGCGCTTCGTCTGGTATTTTTCATTTAACGCTAACCAAAGAACAGGGCTGTGTTGTTCAAAGCTTCCCATATCTTTTTCTGATGCAATATAACCGAGTGTAGTTTGGCAGCTCACACATTGCGAGTTGGCAAAAAAGACTTGGTTTTGACAGGATGCGCAACTAAAGAATTTCATCGGCGGCTATGTTTTTGGTGAGCTTTTAGAATCAGTATAAAGGATGTTGATTCCCTTCGTCATGTTCTGTCATCTGTTTTGATAGGCTTGCAAAGTTGAGTATTCATTGAGAGCATATTAGAAAGAATACATGTGCTTGGTTAGTAGCGAGCTTTTCAGCAGGTTCTTTTCTTTCATATTTGTATAAAGAGATATAAATTTTAAAATTTATAACCTGAATGAACGAAAAAGCTTGATTTAGGTGCAGATTCGTCAAAAATAGGGACTGGGAAAAATCAAAGCTTCATTTTAGAATTTCAAAGCCTTTTAAGTTTCTGGGAGTAAATATAATGATAACGAACGTATCGCCAAAAAAATGGCTACTCATGAGTTTGGGGGCGATGTTGCTTTCAGGTTGTGCGACAACCTCTACAGACCCAAGTCGTCAAAATGTGGGTACCACAGGTTTACTCATTTGTGCGCAGAATGAGCTTTGTCCAGTGGTTACTGTGAGCTGGAATGAATCGAACAAAGAGCTGCTTAAGTTAAAAATGCATTTGAGTAGTACTTACAATAAATACGACATTCAAAAGGTCGTGTTTACCAATGGACAAAAAAGCCAAACTTTTGCTGTCACTGGGCCAACCGAGCATGATCATGTGTTAGGCACAAACCGTTCGACCAATTATATTTTAGCGCCTGTAAATTTGATGAGTAGCTTAAAAGGTACAAATTCGATTAAAATGAATATTTATACAGATCAAGGTATTATCTCTCGATATGTGTATAAAGATGGCGTCTCAGCTCCAATTTTGGGTGAGTTCCAAAAAGTTTATCAATAAAAAAAAATCGCCATCTGGCGATTTTTTTTGCTTATAAGTGAGAGAAAACTAAAAGTTGTGAGGACATACGATCTTATGTCTATAAGGTGTTTTGCTTCTAGGGATGTAAACATTCGGCCTTTGACGGATGAAAAGTCAAGCTGAATAGCCCGAAATGCACTTTGATGTATCAATTTTAAAAATATAAATAAATTTTGCACAAAAAATAAACTTTTTGTTGCGTTGTTGCGTTGTTGCGTTGTTGCGTTGTTGCGTTGTTGCGTTGTTGCTGTCAATCTAATCAAAAAAATTGGCATGTATTCTGCTTAGTTCTAGGTATTACAAAAACCTTTTTTGGTAATACCGAAAGGAGCAGCAAATGTCTAAACAATTCAAAGATGACTTAAATGCATTCTTCATCGTATTTAAACAGTTCGTGGTTGCTATCTTAAGCGCTAGAGCGGGCATTTATATCAAGCAAGACCCATCCAAAAAAGGATAAGCACGTGCCGAAACATAAATTGGCACGGATCAGTATTACTGTGCCCGAACTAACTGTCGATGCATTGGATCAGAAAATTGTTGATCAGCACTACGAAAGTCGTTCTCAAGCAATTGTCGACATGATTAATAAACATTTGATTGCGGATCAGGAGCAACGTAACGCCGTGATGGTGGGGACGTTTACCTTACTCTATGACGCCAGTGTCACGCCACTTAGAGTCCAATTGCTGGACTTGCAGCAACAATTTTTAGAGCAAGTGGTCAGTTCACTGCATATTCAGTTAGATGAGCAAAAAATTCTAGAAGTGATGATTTTGCAGGGCTTAACTACAGAGTTAAAAGCGTTGAGCCAGCAATTCATTGCTTTGAAAGGTGTGATCAAAGGGCATTTGGAGCTGATGGATGCGGTGATGCCGCCGATTCCACAAAACGAAAAACAGAGCGCATTTAAATCGTGACCATGTTCACCGCCCTCAATGACTCACTCCATATATAGCAAGTTTAAACATTTACAGCATCGGGAAAATTGTATCATGATTAAAAAAGCGTTCTTATCAGTCTCTATTGTTTCGACTATTTTATTGGTAGGTTGTGATAACACCGCCAAAATTCCTGAAACAAAAAACAGTGCATCTGAGAGCACAGCCACAAAAACCATCACGATTGGCTATAGTGATTGGCCGGGTTTTGTTGCATGGCAAGTGGCAATTGAAAAAGGTTGGCTCAAAGAAGCGGGGCTGAATGTTGAATTTAAATGGTTTGATTATTCATCATCACTTTCTGCTTTTGCAGCCAATCAATTAGATGCGGTGCTGGTGACCAATGGAGATAATCTAGTCACAGCTTCTGGGGGCACTCAAGGTGTCATGATTATGGCGACGGACTATTCCGCAGGTAATGATGTGATCATTGCAAAAGATGGAATTAACAGCATTGCTGATTTAAAAGGCAAAAGTATTGCCACTGAAAAAGGCTTGGTTGACCATCTATTGCTAAGTACAGCACTAACAGATGCAAAAATTAAGACCAGTGACATTAAATTGGTCAATTCTATGACTAATGAGCTTCCACAAGTTTTTGCCAGTCCAGACATTGCTGCAATTGCGGTCTGGCAACCTGTAGCCAATCAAGCGTTGAAGTCTGTTGCAGGGTCTAAAATTATTTATAGTTCTAAAGATAAGCCAGGTTTAATTTATGACACCCTGACTGTAAATATGAGCCATCTTTCTGCCAATAAAGAAGATTGGAAAAAGATGATCCAAGTGTGGGATAAAACAGTCAAATATATTAATGACCCTACAACACGTGAAGACGCCGTGAAAATTATGTCTAACCGTGTTGGAGTCGATCCGAAACAATATGAACAATTTATTGGTGGAACGCATTTACTCGATTTGGCAGCCAATAAAACCGTCTTTAAGAAAGGTTCAGGTTTTGACTCGATTTATGGCTCAAGCTATCACGTAAACAAATTCAACGTTGAAAATGGCATTTATAAAACAGAAATGGATGTTGATGGTGCAATTTACCCAACTTTGGTTGAAGAGTTAAAGTAAGATTTCGTAGAAACTAAAAGCCCAAGTTAACTTGGGCTTTTTTGTATGAGTGTGTTTAAGAAACAAAGAAAGATCTGATGTTAAATAAAGAGCATATTTTAAGGCATGTATTTATAAATGCGTACTTTTAGAAAACACATGAATAATCACGATGCCGATAATCATAAAACTTAAACCAACAACCGCCGCAAAGTCGAGCTGCTGTTTAAAGTAAATCCAACCGACTGTAGAAATAAGAATAATGCCTGCACCTGACCACAGTGCGTAAGCCAATCCCATTGGAATGGATTTAAACGTTAGACCTAAGAAAAAGAGCGCAATTGCGTAACCAATAATGGTTAAAACGACAGGTAAAGGTGCAGTGAAACCATTCGTCGCTTTTAATGCAGAAGTCGCGAGGACTTCTGCAATCACGGCGAACAATAAATAAAGAAAAGCCATAGCTTATTTTAAGCTCCCTTACGCGACCACAGTTGCATGATGCATGAGGTGATGTTGTTCTTGTTTCAGCCAATGCTGACTGTCCGCCGTGGTCGAGGTTACATTTTGAAAAGTGTATTCATGTTCATACACATCCACGACAAACTTTAGCTGATACGCTTCGCCACCGATCAATTTACGCTGTATGAGGGTTTCAGTATCAACGACTTCAAAACCATCTAGGATGAGTTGCGGTTGAATCGTTTGAGTGCAGCTTGAATATTGAATGAGCTGATCCTGAGTTGAAACCGATACTTCATAGCTTCCAATTTGATTTAAGTCAGAAGAATTTAGCCCCACATGAGAAAGTGGCCCTAAAGCGTCTATATTCTGTTGAATCTGGGGTAAACGTGATTGTGCATATGCCATATGCTCACCGCAAATGATGAGACCTCCATCGAGCGGAATTTCTTGCTGCGTGGACACATGTAAGGCTTTGACTAAGCGTAGTCCTAAAAATAAACCTGTACTGGCTTGTTGACGCCAGTCTTCAACATAGGCATTACTTGGTGAAAACTCTAAAATACAATTGCCAATAGGATGTAGGGTTGCAGGCTCAGGCCATTGGGTATGGTTCTGATAATTGCTACTTAGCTCCCATGACAATGATGCAGTTTGTGTATCCCAATGCGTATAACCGACCCATGCTTGACGCTCTACGATAGGTGTATCTGTTAATGATTTGAGACGTAGGTCAATGGTGAAGCTCTTGGACTGAAACCAATACACAATCGTATTTTCATCTGTCAGGCCATTGTAAAAGCTAATACTCTTACGCCGAAATGCGCCCATTAAATAGGTTGGCACACTGCCAGAAGCAGCTGTGATAGGTTTTAACTGACTTAAAGTTTCAAATAAATTCATGATGTGTACTCCATGTTTAACTCAGTCAGACCAAAAGAATAAAGCGGAACGGCATTTTTCAAGACCAACTCACCACTGGCTACACGTTGTTTTAAATAATGAAAGGTTTGAGCCGTTTGATTAAACAAATGTTCTCCACCTGCCAGTGGCGCATATTTAGCTGGCTCATTTGTATTAATCGGTTGGATGACATAGTCATAGTCACAAGAAAAAAATAAAGGGAAGGAATAGCGTTCTTGTTGGATTTTTTTGACCCGATGCTTGGTGGCTAAATATTTACCATTGGACAATATTTCCATCATGTCACCAATGTTCATCACCAACGTATTTTCAAGCAGAGGAATATCAATCCATTCGCCTTGCTTAGTGAGGACTTGTAAACCGGGTGCTGTTGGCAGTAATAAAGTAAAGCACTCATAGTCGGTATGTGCTCCGATGCCTTCTGCATCTGCTGCTTGAGGGTTATATGGATAGTGAATAAGACGTAACTGGCTTGGTGCATGTTGAATATGCATATCAAAAAAGTCTTCTTTCTGCTCTAAAGCCAGTGCAAAACAGCGAAATAGTTGATGACCAATTGCTTTTAAGTGTTGATAGTACTGTGAAACATGGCGTTTAAATGCGGGATCATCTGGCCATTGCGTCGGGCCTAGTAAGGGATAATTTAATGCAGACCCTTGATAGTCATAATTCACATCATAAGATTCTTTTAAATCATAGCTGTTACTCGAAAACTGTTCCTCACCTATAGGCACATAGCCACTATGATTCACCGATTTGCCAATATAATTTTGCATTTTCAGTGCTTCATCTTGGGCAAAATAATGCTCCGCGATGTCACATAACTGCGCAAATAAAGCGGGTTGAAATTGATCGCCTCTGAGGTAGAGAAAACCTACTTCTTTACAGGCTTGATCAAGCGCGTTAGCAACTTGCATACGCTCATCTAGATTCGGACTATTTAAAAGGCTGATATCCACCAGTGGAAGGACATATTTATCTTGCATGGTAAAATCCTCGCGTTGGTCGTCCAACAGTGCATAAAACCTAAGGGTCGTCCCATAGGCTAGATCAATGAGTTACTTGTGCGTACTGACTTGGGTCATACGTGGGATTTTGGGTAAATCCTCCAGTGCTGGGTCAATTTCTTCTTCTTGTGCATGTACTAAGAAATCGACTCGCTCTCGAAGTTGCTTAAAGGCAGGGCTGGACATCAGTTCAGTGTTTCGTGGACGGGGTAAATCCACTTCAATAATTTCTTTAATTTCCCCAGGATTGGCTTTAAGCGCTACGATACGATCAGCCAGTAAAATAGCCTCATCCATATCATGGGTTACAAAGATGATGGTGATATCAATGTTTTGCCATAAGTCCATCAGGTGTTTTTGCATTTTCTGACGGGTATGCGGGTCAAGCGCACCGAAAGGTTCATCCATCAGTAAAATTTTCGGTTCATTGACTAAAGCACGGGCAATCGCAACACGTTGCTTCATCCCGCCAGACAGTTGATGCGGATATTGGTTTTCATACTTCTCTAAGCCAATAATATTGATCCATTCTCGTGCAGCCGCTTCGGCTGAGGCATGACTTGCACCTTTCATGAGTGGACCAAACATCACATTTTCTTTAACTGATTTCCAAGGAAATAAGGTATAGCCTTGAAACACCATGCCACGTTCTGGACTAGGGCCTGAAATGGGCTGTCCATCTACTAGCAACTCACCACTGCTATAAGGGTCTAGACCCGCAACAACACGACTAAAGGTCGATTTTCCACAACCAGATGGACCAATCACACAAATAAACTCCCGCTTATGAATTTTCAAATCGAGCCGATTTAAAATCATGCGTGAGTTTTTACCATGCTGAAAAACTTGACTAAGTTGTTTGGCCTCTAAAATGACAGGACGTTGATAAATGTGATCAAAATACTGACGAGCATTGAATTCTGGTGTTCTTATATCTGTGGTTTTCATTATTTTGCTCCCGCTTTCCATTTAAACAGATGTTGTCCGAGCTTCATTAAAATCACATCACAGACCAAGCCAATCACGCCAATAATTAAAATCGCAGCATAGACATTGTCAAAGTTCTGGTAGCGTGCTTGCTGGGTAATAAACCAAGTGATCCCTGTGGTGGTGCCAATCAACTCAGAGACAATCAAGTAGGTCCACGCCCAGCCCAGCAAAACACGTAAATCACGGTAAATATCGGGTAACGCCGCTGGAATGACCACGTGAAACAGACTTTTTGCTTTATTCGTCCCTAGGGTATAACCCGCTTCAATCAGCCCACGGTCCACCATACGCGTAGTATTGGCAATAATCAGAATTTGCTGAAACAGTGTTCCAATCACGATGATGGCAATTTTTGGTGCATCATTAATGCCTAATATGGCAACAGCCAGTGCACCAAAGGCAGGCGCAGGTAAGTAGCGAAAGAACTCAACAAAGGGTTCAGTGAGCTGGGAAATTTTGTTGGAAAAACCACATAAAATCCCCAATGGAATACCAATGAGTGATGCAATAAAGAAAGCACTGAATACAATTCTGATGCTGTGCCAAAGACTTTGATGAAACCATGATGCATCGGCTTGAGTGGGGGGTGTGGTAAATGCCGTCACTAAGGCTATCGCAACTTGATGAGGTGCTGGTAAATAAATGGGATTGACCAAATTACCTTGCGGTGGCTCTGTGCCTGCATTGACGGCACTTTGTGCTTCTGCATAGAACATACTTTTGTCTACACGGCTACCGACTTGTAGAAAAGAGACGCTGCCAGATTTGGTGATTTGTACCTGAGGATGCCAAATAAATGGTAAATAACTCACAGCACACCAAATGAGGATTGGTATTAGAAATGATCCAAAGCCCAGCAATATTTTGCTTTGAGGACTGAGTTCTCGCGCGACATAACCCATAGTTGCTTAGCCCCGATATTACTTTTTTTATAAAACGTAATACTGCTAAGCAAAATGAATGCCAAACTTGTAGCGGTATTGAGTGCTCGCATGAGTGCTAATTGTTTAAATAAAAACAACCTTTGGCCTAAATATGTTTTAAAATGCGCTATCGATAGATTGACGTTCAAAAGGGGCTGCATCGCATGGCACAAAAGTCACAACAATCTGCATTGAATGAATTGATTGCAGAACAAAAACTACTTTGTGAAGAATTTGACTCGGCTTATGTTGAAGTAAAAGGTGATGATGTCGTTGCTGTTGCTGTGCATACTTTGAATCAAGAACCCATTGTTGGTTTACGTAAAAAACCAGAAACTGAAGAGAATGTCGCTTGGTTTATCTATGGTGGTGAATTGGGTGAAGGACAAGACTTTTTTACAACTATGACTGTACGTGAATTACAAGATATCTTGCCCGATGTACTTCCATACTTGGCTTTAAGTGAAGGTTATCGTTTTATGATTGATGGCGATGACTATGAAGATGTATGGAAAGAAGGCGATGAGTCTTAATACATGAAAAAACAGACATGGACGTTGCTTAGCCTTTCGTTATTTTTATCATCGTTTCTATCAACCCTGAGTTATGCAGAAACAACGAAGCTAACTCAGGCGCAGTATGATCAGAAGATGGCTGAATATACAGCAACTGTGAATTCAACCAAAACTGTTTTAGATGCAAAAGATAATCCAGCGACAGCAACAGAGATGAAAACCGCATTTTGTCAGCGTATGGATGCATATCATCAAATTGCTGCGCTATCCAAGGCCAATATTGAGTTAAGTACCGCTTCAGTGATGCTGATGGTGGCCAACCATTATCTTGAGCAGCAAGAAAAAAGCCTGACCGATGCCGGGATGAATGAAAGTGCCTTCTGCCCAACTGCGAAAGCTTTAAAAGTTGAAGATACCAAACGAGCAAAAGTAAAGTAACCCAATAAGACAGTACGGAATTAGCGTAGATATTAAGATCTAATTTATTGTTTCAGGATGCTGTATAAATAGACAATGTCCTCGATTGTGTTAAGATAAATAAAAATTCACCATCGTTTGAGTAGGAGTTGGTGTATGGCAGCTTATACCGACATTAAAGTAGGCAAATATGAGGATGATATGATTCCTAAACTTGCCATTCATGCTTTTCATGATGCTTTTCAAAAAGCAACCACTCGTTCGTCTGTGGTTTATGCAAAAGCTGAACAGTTGGTTGAACGAGATATTCATGGCAATGAAACTGTTTTACAAGACTTAAGTAGTGCTTATGTCGATGTAGGCGTTTTACCGACATTGACACGTAAAAAGAAACACGCAACCGTATAGATTGATATGCCACCTCGACAACCTAGAATAAGAATGTTTGCAGGACCGAATGGTTCTGGTAAAAGCACTGTTAAAGATTACCTCTTGCCCCAACATATTGGGGCATATTTAAATGCAGATGAATTGGAACAAAACTTAAGACAGAGTCAACGCCTTGATTTATTGCATTATCATCCTTCCTTAAAAGCCTCAGAGTTGGTCACTTTTTTAAAACGTAAGAAACGTCCTCAAGCGGGACAGTTCGTGGCCTTACTTGCGCATGAGCCGATGGTACTAGATGAATGGAAGATCGAGTTCAAAACCAATGAAATCGACTCTTATCTCTGTGCACGCATTATTGACTATATTAGGCTTGAGTTTCTGCGCTTAAAAGTCAGTTTTACTTTTGAGACGGTAATGTCGCATATCTCTAAAGTTGAATTTCTCCGAGAGGCGAAACGTCAGGGCTATAAAACCTATTTATATTATGTTTCAACAGTAGACCCACAAATCAACATTGCTCGGGTCAAATATCGCGTCAGTGTAGGAGGCCATCCTGTTCCAGAGCAGAAAATTATCGAGCGTTATTACCGAAGTATGGATCTGCTCATGCAAGCTATAGAGTGCTGCGATCGCGCCTACTTGTTTGATAACTCTTCTGACGGTATACAAGCGTCTTTTCTTGCCGAAATAGAAGCAGCTGAAACCTTAAAAATGAATGCCGCCGTGTCTAAGCTCCCAAGATGGTTTGCAGAACGCGTACTATCAGAATTCCAATAAACGGCTTAAAAAAGATCGGGTTATTTCATCACTTTTTCATCTGTCTACCTACATGAAAATATATTCAAACGCCGTGAATATGTTTTATAAACCTAGAATAATGATCATGATGTAGAGATGTACCAATAATGCTATTCAGTTTCTTTAAATGAAAACTATACTGAAATAAAACGAGATAAGTTAAGTATTTCTAATCTAAAAAAGAGCTGAATACAAAACCCATCGGGGATATATTCAAGCTTTTTACGTTATTGTGAAGAATAACTATGTAAAAGAAATACTTTAAGGTGTTATATAAAAGACTAAAAGCTTCGAGAACGAACAGGTAGTGCCCATTCAAATATCTAAAGCCAAATGAAAGGGACCCGTAGACAGTGGTCATAGACGTGCATAGCATCCATAGATACAAAGTACGCTTGATTATTTTTTAATTAAATATATTATTAAAACATATATTGTTTTGGGTGGGTTGCCAATGCATGATTTTGCATGGTCTTTTATAGGTGGAATATTACTCGGCATCTCCGCCGTTGGATATTTATATACCAATGGGCGGATTGCGGGAATCAGTGGTCTGGTCTCACAAGTTTTAAACTTAAAAGGGATTATAAATACGCCTGCACTGTGGTTCTTATTGGGGCTGTTTATTGTTCCGTTTATATACGCAGCTTTTGTACAGCCTGATATTCATATGGAAGCGACACCTTTCATGTTAATTATTGCGGGTGTGTTGGTAGGCTTTGGAACGCGATTAGGTTCTGGATGTACCAGCGGGCATGGTATTTGTGGTATCAGTCGTTTATCCAAACGTTCAATCATCGCTACAATGAGTTTTATGTACGCAGGCTTTATTACTGTGTATGTTGTCCGTCATATGCTTGGAGCAATCTAAAATGAAAAATGTTTGGGCATTCATTTGGGGTGGATTATTTTCAATTGGTCTCATGCTTTCAGGAATGTCGAATCCTGCGAAGGTGATTGGCTTTTTAGATATTTTCGGGCAGTGGGATGCCAGTTTGGCTTTTGTAATGATGGGTGCAATTGCGGTCGCATTTATTCCTTTTCAAAAAGCTGTACGTCAGCCACATCCACAAACCTTTTATGGTGAAGCCATACAACTTCCTAAAAATACGAAAATCAACAGAAAACTGATCTTGGGAAGTCTGCTATTTGGTATAGGCTGGGGAATTGCGGGAATTTGTCCTGCGCCGAGTTTTACTTTGATTGGACTGGGCTATTATCAAGCGATCTATTTTATAATTGCGATGTTCGTCGGTGTGCTGCTACATCGTAAAGTAATGGAGAAAATGCCATGATGCAAATTGCTCAAGTAAAAGCATTCTTTGATTCAGTGAGCAACACGTTTAGTTATGTGGTGAGTGATCCAGACACTCAGCGCTGCGCCGTGATTGATAGTGTGTTGGACTATAATGCAGCATCGGCAACGGCTAAAACAGAGCAGGCTGATTTAATCATTGCTTATATTCAGGAAAATAGCCTAAGCGTAGACTGGATTTTAGAAACGCATGTTCATGCAGATCATTTAAGTGCTGCACAGTATTTAAAGCAAAAACTAGGTGGAAAAATTGCGATTAGTCATAAAATTGAGATCGTACAACAAACTTTTGGTGAGATTTATCACTTAGATATTAAAAGTTTAAACGCTACGCAGTCCTTTGATTATCTTTTTGCAGATCACGAGACATTTTTAATAGGCAACATAAAAGCATATAACATTCCGACACCTGGGCATACACCTGCGTGTCTCAGTTATGTCATTGGTGAAGCTGTTTTCGTGGGTGATACGCTGTTTATGCCTGACTATGGGACGGCACGTTGTGATTTCCCAAAGGGGAGTGCGGCGACTTTATTTGACTCGGTGAAGACTTTGTACACATTGCCAGATCAAATGCGGATGTTCTTATGCCATGACTATTTACCGGAAAGTCGTGATCAATACCAATATGAGACATCGGTTTATTCGCAAAAGCATAAAAACATTCATATCAATACTACAACGAGAAAAGTTGATTTTGTCGAGATGAGAAACCGCCGTGATTCAACGTTAAGCATGCCCAAATTGATATTACCAGCAATTCAAATCAATATGTTTGCAGGCAAGTTCCCTCAACCAGAAGACAATGGTATTTCTTACTTAAAAATTCCGCTGAATTATTTTTAAAATAGAAAAGTAGCAAGACTTAAGGCATTCGGCATCTTTTCACTTGCTTAAGATCTGATTCAAAAATCTAATCTGATATTAAACAGACATGTAATGTACATCATGCCTTTAAATTTAGCCTATGCAGATACCCCACTCAAAATAGCCTAAGCAAAATTTAACTTAATCTAAAAAGTCATTTGATTTATTTCCATTAAGAATTCAATATCTATAGCAATCGAATAAAGTAAGTTTCATATGATCCTTCATCATCAATTTCATCAAAATGAGCACCCAGCTGCAAAAACACTGGTCTATGTTCATGGTTTATTTGGCAGTTTGAGTAATTTAGGGATGTTGGCTCGGGAGTTTTATTCAAGCAACCATGTATTACAGGTAGATGTACGTAATCATGGATTATCGTCACATTCAAATGTGATGAACTATGAGGCAATGGCAGCTGATCTAATTGAAACTTTAGATGAACTCAATATCGAGCACTTTTCTTTGATCGGGCATTCTATGGGTGGAAAGCTGGTGATGAAAGTGACAGAGCTCGCAAAAGATCGACTAAATCAATTGGTGGTGTTGGATATTACGCCTATTGCTTATAAAGAAAATCATCATGAGCAAATTTTTAAAGCGCTCTTTGCAGTACAAAAAGCAGGTATTGAAACACGTCAACAAGCCATAGAAATCATGCGTGAATATCTCAAAGAAGAAATGGTTATTCAGTTTCTCTTGAAATCTTTTAGCAAAGGGAAGTGGTTGTTTAATGTAGATGCACTGTATCAAAACTATGCCCAAATTCTGTCATGGGAAAATATAGAAACATGGCATAAGTCTGCATTGTTTATACGTGGTGGAAACTCACCTTATGTAGAAAGGCTAGAATATATAGAAGCTATCCAATCGCAGTTTTCTCAAGCCCAGATTCAGACGGTGGCAGATGCTGGACACTGGTTACATGCAGAGAAAACTGCGCAAGTTCTGCAAATCATCACTCAATATTTGAGTCAGCCTTCAACCTGATTAACTCAAATTCACAGCTGAAAGTTGTCCTTCAGAGGTCAGCTTTTCAGCCATTTCCGCAGTTTTCTTTAAATTCGGCATTCGATATTCAGTATGGCCATAGTCTTGGATCGACTTCCAACGCCCGCCCCAAGTTAAACCTACAGATTCTGCAACGTCACCATAGAGCTGATAGCCACGCATCGCCCATGGATCTCGTTCAGAAATAACGACTTTTCCATCCCGCTTAAATGCGACATCCGCCGCCAATCCAAATTGGTGGTAACTCTGATAACCACGCGCCAAAGTCGTATTTTTATTGCTGGCTAAAGAATTCTGACGCTGCGGGCTACGATAGCCTTCCAGTAAAACGAGTTCATATCCATGCTGCTCACGCATTATTTTAAATACCATCAGTAGACGTTGTTTATAGCGTGGGTTCATTTTGTGCCACTTACGGTCAGCCGTTGCTAAATTGTCATGTGAATGAGTAGTTGAATGAATATCCTGAATACTGGGATCGTAACTCAAAGAACTGGCTTGAATAGAATTATTATTAAGATCCGCTTGCTCAAGCATACTTGCTTCAACTATGGCCGCAGCAACTAAGGATTCTTCGATTTCTGGTGGCGGAGACAAAATTTGTCCATCAAGTAGGGCATAAATTTGTGGATCCGATTGTCTTAAATAATCCGCTTCGATTTTAGTGGGTGTGACTGGGCTGGTAAAAGCAAACATTAAGATGCTGGCAAATAGAAGTAGACCCGCAACTAATATCCACCACTGTTGAATATGCCAATGCGATTGCAATTGCTCGGGCGCAGCAGCATGATTTATATGCTGTGCAAAATGACGAGCGGATTGAAATCTTTTTTTTCCTTGAGGAATTAATCCCACAAAAAAACCCGCTAATTTTGCTCTGAGTTCATAGGACAGTGCTAAACCTAGCCCTAGTGCCAGGATTAGAAAAAGCGAAAAAAGAGCATAAATCATAGTCTGATAGTAGCTGGCATTGGGGCTTCGGCGGTACGAGTTGTGATCTTGGTTTGTACACTACCTGTTGGAGATTCTTCAGATTTTTCCACAGTCTGTTCTGCTTTGGCTACTTTGTCGTGATTTTTATCTTTCGGTGCGGCCGAACTTTGCGTTGACGAGTTTTGTTTCTTATTTTCTTTTGGTAAGGGTTTCGGACTAGCACTCTTCATTGATGGTGCAGCAACTGTTTCAGCTGGACGAAGAAAAGCTTTTCTTAATTCATCTTCTTTGGGTTGAGGAAAATCAGAAGGCGGATCAGTTACATTTGAAGGTTGCTCACTTTTAGAAGGGACGGCTTTAGTCGCTTCAAAAATAGCTTCGGGTTCCCGCGTCGGGGCTTCATTATCGACTGAAGGTTCAGCGACATCGACACTAGAGCTTTGATTAACCTGTATTGAATCATTTTTTTGTTGTGTAAAAAAGTAAGTAAAACTAAGAGTGGCCATCAAGACGACACCACTCAAAAAACCACCAAACGCATAGAGCATAGGTGAAATATTTTTCTTTTTTGTAGACGTCAAAATTTTGACTGAAGTCCGTTTTTCATGAGCCATGGAGTTAGTTCTTAGGGTAAATGAATAGTAATATGAGCCTGTTCTGTTGGTGTAGAAATGACATTTTCATATGTGGCCAAAGAATTCGTACTTTGCTTTGATAACATATAGCGCAAGCCTGCAAAGGATAAGAGCGCGAATACGATTAGAAAAAGTAAAATCCAGTAAAAAGGAAGCTCACGGTGAATCATGTGTTTAATTTGATCGGGGAGCGATGCAAAAGGAGAAAAGGCCGCCTTTTTTCCTTTCAAATAGTCAATTTCATCGCCCACACGTGCGACCAAATGGTTTAAATTTTCTATAGATTCAATACGATATCTACCATGAAAACCCAGAAGCATGCAGTAATGATAAACTTCAAGTGCAGCCAATCGACTGTTTCCTTTACAGCGTAGCTCTTCTAAAATTTCAAAAAAGCGATAACCCGCAAGTTGCGAGCCGAATAAACTAAGCTGTAACGGGCTGATTAACCAACTATTTTGTAGCTCGAAAAATTGTGCATCTTGCTGAGTCACAATAGTTTCATCTAACAATGCACAGTAAGCATATTTAGCATCTTGAATGTCATCTGATGAAAATTGTAATTTTCGGGCTTGGTTTTCAAAACGGTTGAGTAGGGCAATGATTTTTTCACGAAATTCAGTTGCACTACTCGGTATATATTTGTTTTTCAATAAAAATACAATATAAAACCCGTCATGAAGTAAGTCGACCAAGTTTGTTGTGCTGGTGACTTTGGCGGTCATGGGCTGAGAAATTGAACCAGTTCCAATTTGTCCATCATCAAAAAGTGAAGGGGCATTATTCATGATTCATTTCCTTAGCCATTCATCACAGCAATCAATTCAACAGCAATATCTTGGAAACCTGCTGGAATATAAATACAAATCGATTCGGCATCCAACATGCGTTGGTATAAGTCATTATTCGGTTCAATTTCAAAGTAACTCACACCAGATCGCACTGGAATAGCAGTTGGAACCTGCATTAAATGATGCAAAGGAACTGCAGGGAGTGCGGCGATGACGCGTTGTTCAACATCTACGGTATTGCCCACTTTAAATCGCAACGGAACCAATTGAATTAGTTCGTGGCTTTGCATCATGCTGCTAGAAACAGCCAAATAAAGTCTTGAATCTCGGGTGATTTTGTCTGATTCTAAACTACCTAACCAATAGGATGGTCGTGTTTCTTTCAGTTGGATGCTGATGTAGCGGTTTGAAATAATCGTATCTAATAACTCACGTAGAATGACATCAAGCTGACTAAAACTTTCTTGTAAATTATGATGTTGGTAGCGAGGTAAATGATCAACTTCATGAGCAGTTGAAAAGGTCAGCAATGAACCTGTTAAACGTAATAATTCAAAGAATAGCCGCTCTGGGTGGATATGCGGGTATTGCAATAAATGATTCAACGTCGCGTGTGCTGTATTGAGTGCATTGACCAGCCAAAATGACACAATGTCGCCAGAGCGAAACTCAATCAGTTTTTGCTCGTTTTCTCGATTATTGCTTTGAATGGTTTTAATTTTAGCTTTGATGACATTTAAACTGCGTTTCAAACTCGAAATAAGATTTTCAGAAGATTCAATATGCAAGATAGGCGGAATAAAATGACGATCAAATTCAAATTGGCCTGAGCTTTGACGTTTAATTTTTGCCAAAGCTAAATACAAAAAACCATCGAGTTCCTGATTTGGTTCCGCGTTGACGTCTAACAAGCGAAACTCTGCACGGCGACGCAATAAGGTGATATCTGCCGCAGTTGCATCTGTAAATAAATCGTGGGTTGAGGTCAGATAAGAGTGGTAGCGACCGAACTGTGCACTATTTTCAGCGGTCACATTTTTCTTATTGGCTTGTACAATCGGCAAGGCTAAATAAACCAGGATTTCGCCACGTAAATTCAGTTCATCTAATAACACTGGCTCTGGCAGCAAATCGCGTGTTGGCGCCTGATAGATTTCGCCATCTTGCCAAATCATACTAATACTTTCGAGTGCCAAGATATGTGTGTGTAACTGGGCCTCATCAAATTGAATATTTTGAATGCCATAGGCAAATGGAATCGTGGAACGAATGGTATGATTCAGACGTTGTTCATGATACGCATCTTGTAATTGAAAATGTTGAGGGCGTAAAAATAGACCTTCACCCCAAAGTATTTTTTCTGCTTTAAACATTTAGATTACCAATCGTTTGATTCATTTGCTTGTTGCACGCCCAGTAGTTCTTGGACGTTATGCAGTGGATTTTCGTTTTTAATGACCTGATTTAACCACTCATGTAGTGGCATCTGACTCCACTTGATGGTTTTTTGTAACATATAACTTACCGGACTATGCGGTTCATTGGCTTGGAAATAGTCAGAAATTTCTTGTAATACCCGCATGGCTTGTTCACGGTTTGCTAAGTGATTTTGCGGTTGAACCTGAAAGCCTTTGCATGGATGGACGGTGTTCATGTCAATCTCTTGTTCTTTGTGCTGAGTAAAGGAAAGAGCCTGTGTTGTTATCGTTGCAGCAGCAGACTCAGACATTTGTGTCTCCATTACAGGTTGGGTAAAAACATCGGTTTTATAGAGCTTTTTTAAACTGGTGTGGGTATTTTCAAGCTGAGTATCAATAGCAGCAAAGCTTGGTGCGTCTAAGCCCATTAAGGTATCTAACACATTTTTCAAAATTGACCATTCAGCGAGAATCGCCAAAAAATGTTGATAGTTCTGATATTGAAATGATTTTGATGTATTGAACAAGCTCTGTTCAAATTGTTCCAAAATCTGAGAGCCATTGGCATCATCCGTATAACTTTCTACTTGTTTCAACAAATGATTTTTTTGTCTCAGTAAGGCTTCATAATCGCTGAGTGAAAATGCAGGGGTATTCACGATAGCGACTTGTTTAATCAGTGGAATCAAATGATTAATTGAACCTTGCAATAAACCTAGACGTTGATCTAAATCTTCGTCTTCAATTTCAGGATGAAGTTGTGTCCAATACTCATTTAAAGTCCGGTGCATAAGCTCTAGGGCCTTTGCAGTGCCTTCGAATCCGTATAAATTTGACCACGCTTCAAGTAACCAGCCCAATAAGCGTAAATCTTTTGATTTTCCCGTGAGGAGCTCGATAGATTTTTGTTCAACGAAATGCCAGTCTGCTTGCTTAGGTTCAGCGACCCAGTCGCCTTGATCAAGTAATGGATCATCCTGAGTTTTTGCAATTTTGATAGCATGGAATTCATTGGAAAAAGACAAGTCTTGTCCACATGGTTGATCGCTTGAGATAGGAGACAATAAAGGCTCGATTTCTAAGCTCATAATTTTACACTCTATATATTCTATTAAACTTGATTCGCTTTATTTTTGGCAGGATGTCGTTTCTTTTTAGCCGTGGTTTTTTCGACAGGGTCTAAAACATAAATAATTTCATCATCTTTGACATCAATCTGAATGACTTTAGGCAAATGATCTGCTGCCAAAGCCATCAATATTTCTGTGGCTAAAGCAGGCAATATACTGGCATTTAAAATGTGATCAACATTTCGTGCACCGCTATCGACTTCCGTGCAGCGACTTAATAACAGTTCTACCAGTTCCTCTGAATATTGAACTTTGGTTTGGTACTGCTTCTCAAGGCGAGAGATTATTTTCTTGATTTTATGATGGATAATTTGAACCAGTAAATCATCATGCAGTGGGAAATAGGGAACGATACGCATGCGCCCTAAAAAAGCAGGTTTAAATTGTTTATATAAACTTGGTTTTAACTGCTCTGCTAAGCTTTCTGCTGTTGGCCATGTCTCAATCGGTTGATTCAAACACGCCTGTATAATGGCATTTGAACCTACATTCGAGGTCAAAATAATGGTGGTATTCTTAAAGTCGATGATTCGACCTTCACCATCTTCAAGCGTACCTTTGTCAAAAACTTGATAAAAGAGTTCTTGAACATCGTTGTGTGCTTTTTCAATTTCATCCAATAAAACCACACTATAAGGATTTCGGCGAACTGCTTCCGTCAGCACACCACCTTGACCATATCCCACATATCCTGGTGGGGCACCTTTTAAAGAAGAAACGGTGTGTGCTTCTTGATATTCAGACATATTAATGGTGATCAGGTGGGATTTTCCACCATAAAGCTCACTCGCCAGCGCAAGTGCGGTTTCGGTTTTACCGACCCCACTTGGCCCCACCAACATGAACACGCCTTGCGGCTTATTGGGATCATCTAGTTTTGCTTTAGATGTTTTAATTCCCTGAACCAGTTGATGTAGGGCAGAGTCTTGCCCCATAACACGCTCGGCCAGTTTGCTTTCTAGGCTGAGAATCTGTTTTATTTCATCGTTCACCATATTACCCACAGGAATACCGGTCCAGTCTGAAATAATTTCATTAATGATTTGTGCATTAACACGCTCAAACACTAAGGGATTATGACCTTGTAAATTGCTTAATTCTTCACGAAGCGCAGCAATCTCTTCTTGAGCGTTGTTAGCAGTTATATCTTGCTGGCGTTGCTTTATCTGTTCAACAAGTACTCTTTCTTTTTGCCACTGCATTTGAGTAAGTTCAATTTCACATTCAAGCTGCGCTAGCTTTTGTTTTAAATTGTGCAATCGCTCATGATGAATCGGCAAATTTTTATGTTCATTTTCTAAGATTTCATATTCAAGTTTGAGGTTATGTTGTTGAGCAAGTATCTGATCCAACTTCACAGGTTGTGCATTTTGAGTGAGTGCTACACGCGCTGCGGCTGTATCGAGTACGCTAATCGCTTTGTCTGGGAGTTGGCGGCCACTAATATAACGATGTGAAGAGTGTACGGCTGTGATGATAGCTTCATCATCAATATTTAAATTAAAATGATTGGCCATGACTGGCAGCATGGCGCGCAACATATCGATGGCGACATCTTCAGTCGGTTCTTCAACTTTAACGACTTGGAAGCGTCGACTGAGTGCTGCATCTTTTTCAAAATATTGTTTATATTCAGCCCATGTGGTTGCTGCAATAGTACGTAACTCACCACGAGCCAGTGCGGGTTTTAATAGGTTGGCAGCATCATTTTGGCCTGCTTGACCTCCTGCACCAATCAAAGTGTGAGCTTCATCAATAAATAAAATTATAGGATGGGTGGCAGACTGAACCTCTTGAATCACTTGTTTCAAGCGATTTTCAAATTCACCTTTTACACTGGCACCTGCTTGTAATAGCCCCATATCAAGCGTATGCAACTGAACATTTTTTAAAGCATCAGGCACTTGGTTGTTCACGATTTTTAGCGCCAAACCTTCAACAACAGCCGTTTTTCCTACACCAGGTTCACCAGTTAAGATGGGGTTGTTTTGGCGTCGACGCATCAGGATATCGAGCATTAAACGTATTTCAAACTCACGACCGATAACAGGGTCGATAAGGCCACTTTGTGCCTTTTGGGTCAGGTTAATCGTATATTGATCAAGTGCTGGAGTTTTGTTTTTAACCAGATGTTGTGCAGGTTCAGTGCTTTCGATTGGCGCTGGTTTCTGTAAAACGTCTTGTTCGATACTGTTTGAGCATAGGTCTAAAAATTTATGTTTCATTGTATCGATCGGGAACAGTTCAAACTGGCTTGAAGCGCGTAGAGCCATTTGATGCAAATCTGGTGCTGTTAAAAGTGCTACCAAGATATGACCCGTTCGAATGACAGGATTTTGTTCAGCTGAAGCAAGTAACCACGCTTGTTCTAATAAACGAATAATGGATTGAGCAAAGATAGGGGTACGGGTATTTCCTTTAGGCAATTGGGAAAGACTGAGTTGTAAATCCTTAACTAAAAAATCATGGGAAATTTTATATTTTCCAACTAATAAATGGAGATCATTTGGTTCGGGTTGTTCTAATAATTCAAGAAAAAAATGCTCAATTTCGATTTCATAATTTTGTTGATTAATACAACTATTTGCAGACTTCTCTAGAGCAACACGCGCATGATTAGATAGCTTCTTAATTAATATTTTAAGGTTATTCATATGTAACTCAGTCATGCTTTATAGCAAAGTTTTTACAAGACAAATATGCCAATGGCTATCTGTGTTTTTAGTGTAAATATAAAATTATTTATAAATTAGCATTTTACAAGTCATTATAAATGCTATTTGGCGGGTATTTTATATATATGCCATCATAATACACAAATGAAATTTAGATAAAAAAGAAGATATATTACAAAAAGCAAACACAGTTACTTTTTATTAACATTTCTTTCCTTGACTTTGGGTGCCATATTTTTGTTAAATCCAAGCGCATTATATAACCAGAAATATTTACCTATGGTGTGTATATTTTAAATCGAAGTTACTGATAATAATTTTAATTTTTTATTCATAAAGATTTGAGGCAAATTTTGAAAAAATATTATTTAATTTTACCTACATTCGTTTTATTAACGGTGACACCATTTACTTTTGCAGCGGTAGAAGAGGGTATTAGTTTAAAGAATAAGTGTATTAAAGATTACCCATTGGTAAATGGTGAAATTGATCACGATTTACTAAGTTTATATGCACAGATTTGCGATAGTAAAAATAAAAAAAATGATGAGCTAAAAAATAAATTATTGGTTCAAGCTGCAAGTCGATATCAAGAACTCGGGAAAAGTTATAAAGCACTTCAACTGGTTGAAGAGTTAAATGCGCGAAATATTAATCATACATCATTAACAGATACTCGGTTTTTAGCTGGTGTTTCGATTGCAAACACAGCGTTAAACCATATGCGTCAAGAAGAAATGCGCTATTTATCTGCAGACTTAACCTATCCACCTGCCAAAGAGCTGTCTAATCTCGTTCGTAACTCATTGCCTGCACCAGATACGAGTGATGCAAAGGCCGTGGTGATTAAAGTCCCTAAGAAATCCACGCGTAAAATCGCAAGTTCAACCAAACAAACCACAAAGAAAACAACGGTACAGGTGGCAAAACCCAAAAAAGTTGAGAAAGCACAATCAACTGAAGTGGCAAGCAAACCGAATACAAATCCCTTCAATTCACTTTAAAAACTTTCATTTTTGAAATAATAAAAACAGGATTTTCATATGGCTAAACGTGAAAGCGTCCAAAAAAAGTTACAGCGTATTCGACCACCTCGGGTACAACTGACTTATGATGTTGAAGTTGGTGATGCTAAAGAAATCAAGGAATTACCATTTGTTGTTGGTGTTTTAGGTGATTTCTCTGCTGCATCTGAAGTAGAAAAAACCAAGCTCAAAGACAAAAAGTTTATTAATGTTGATTTAGAAAACATTGATGAAGTTATGGAGTCTTTAGCGCCACGTGCAGCCTATCAAGTTGAAAATACATTGACTGAAGATGGTGGACGTATGTCTGTTGATTTAACGTTTAAGTCGATGGAAGATTTTCGTCCTGAAAATGTAGTTCAGCAAGTGGATCCTTTGAGAAAATTGGTGGAAGCTCGTGAACGCTTGACTGATTTGCGCAACAAAATTTCAAATAATGAGCGCTTAGAAGATCTACTTGATCAAGTTCTACAAAATACAGATCAAGTGCGTAAAATGAGTGTGGAGGCTGAAAATGAATAATGCTCAATCCGCTGCAGTTGCTCAAGATACCGCTGAAGAATTTACGCTATTAGATTCAATTGTTGAACGTAGTCGAATTGCTCGAAATGAAGAAGAGCATGATCGAGCGAAAAGTCTAATTGGTGAACTTGCTAAAGAAGTGATGGCGGGGACGATTACTGTTTCAGAAAATATGACTTTATCGATTGATAAGCGTATTGCTGAAATTGATGCACTCATTTCAACGCAGCTCAGTAAAATTATCCATGATGAACAGTTTCAAAAAATTGAATCGACATGGCGCGGTTTATATTACTTTTGCCAGGAAACGCCATCTAATCCATTGATTAAGATTCGTATGTTAAATACGACGAAGAAAGAATTAATCAAGGATTTTCAAGGCGCAACGGACTTTGATCAAAGTACATTGTTTAAAAAGATCTATGAAGAAGAATATGGGTCATTTGGTGGTGCACCATATGCCACATTAATTGGCGATTTTGAGTTTGATCGTACACCTTCAGACATGTATTTGCTGGAACAAATTTCACATGTTGCGGCAGCTGCACATGCACCTTTTATTTCTGCAGCAGATGCCAACATCCTCGGATTGGAATCATTTACGGATATTGATCGTCCGCGTGAGGTATCCAAAATTTTTGAAACCGCTGAATATGTCCAATGGCGTTCTTTCCGAGAAAGTGATGATGCGCGCTATGTTGCATTAACAATGCCACGTGTATTGGGGCGTCTGCCTTATCACCCTAAGGAAGGTACAGCGACTGAAGGCTTTAATTTTGTGGAAGAAGTCTCTGGGCAAAATCATGATGAATATTTATGGATGAATGCAGCCTATGCTTTTGGCACGCGTTTGACCAATGCTTTTGATATGCATGGTTGGTGTGCTGCCATTCGTGGTGTTGAAGGTGGTGGTTTGGTAGAGGGATTACCTGTTCATACCTTTAAAACCAGTGATGGTGAAGTGGTCTTTAAATGTCCAACTGAAATTGCGATCACCGACCGTCGTGAAAAAGAGCTCAGTGATCTTGGCTTTATTCCTTTAGTACATTGTAAAAACACGGATTATGCAGCATTTTTTGGTGCGCAATCGACGCAGAAACCTAAAAAGTATAATAGCGATTCTGCCAATGCAAACTCTGCTTTATCTAGCCAAATTCAGTACATTATGGCCGTTTCACGTATTGCACATTATTTAAAAGCCATGATGCGAGACAAAGTCGGAAGTTTTGCTTCGGCTGGAAACATTGAAACATTTTTAAATGAGTGGTTGGCTCAATATATTTTGCTTGATGACGGGGCTTCACAAGAGGCGAAAGCGCAATATCCGCTGCGTGAAGCATCTGTCAAAGTTGTAGAGAACCCAGCACAACCGGGGCACTACAAATCTGTGGTTTTCTTAAGACCACATTTCCAGTTGGATGAGTTGTCAGTATCACTGCGACTTGTTACTGAGTTACCTCAGTCCTCAAACTAATTTGAGTGCCAACACATAATAACTTTAGAATAGGAAAAGATTACAAATGAAAGACATATACGTACAGTTCAGAGGTAAATATAAGGTCGATGGCGAGTCGCGTGATACAGAGCATCAAGGCTGGTTAGAGGTGAACTCTTGGTCACACAATATTCGTCAGCCAAAGTCTGCAACATCATCAAGTGTTGGCGGCCATACGGCGGAACGTGTTGAACATTCTGATATGCTGTTTGTTAAAGATTTGGATGCAACCAGTCCAAAACTTTGGGAAGCATGTTCGGCAGGTTATACCTTTGATGAAGTACAAATTGATTTTTATCGCGCAAATGGTGATAAACGTATCAAGTATCTACAAATTAAATTGAAGCATGTTTTGGTTTCAAGTGTTATACCAACAGTAAGTGAGGAAGGTGTTCCGCTTGAAGGATTTGGTTTGAAATATGCCGCTGTGGAATGGACGTATAACCAGCAAGATATTAATGGCACACAAAAAGGTGCTGTGACCAAGAAATGGTCTTTATCAAACAATACTGCATCATACGCTGCATAAAAATAACTGAAAAAATAAAGGCTAACCATTGTTGGCCTTTATTTATACGAGATGATTTTAATCAACATGAATCTAGATCAGCTTTATCCCTATGGGTTTAGAAAAACGCTATTTGACCGATTACTACCGACAACTGAACAGGACCGATTGGGGATGTCTCTTCAGGAGTTACGTGAATCTGTCGCAACCGACTTAGAAGATTTGTTGAATAGTCGTATGGCCAATTTTAATGATTCAATTGATGCTTTTCCGTTGGTAAAAAAGTCCATTGTTCAATTTGGAATCATTGATTTTGTTGGGTTATCGACTGCGAATCCGACCGATCGCGATAAAATTTGCCAATCGATTGCTGCGTCTATTACTGCACATGAGCCGAGACTGAAACAAATCAAAGTCGAAATGTTGCTCGATGGACAGAATATGGGGGCTTTGTGTTTAAGTATTCAAGCCTATTTAAATATTCATCCTTTATATGAACCCGTGATTTTTGATGCTTTGCTCAAACCGACAACACAACAATATGTTATTTCTGCAAGAGCTTAATGGGGCTGATTTGTGATTGAAGAATTATTACCGTACTACGAAAAACAATTACAAGAATTTGGGCAGCAGTCCCGTGAGTTTTCGCAAAAATATCCAAAAATCGCTCAGCGTTTATCCTTAAACCAAGAGCAAGTAGATGATCCGCATATTGAACGCTTAATTCAGTCCTTTTCTTTAATTGCAGCAAGAATTGATAAGAAACTGGCGGACAGTTACGACATCTTTACCCGGTCTTTGTTTGAGGTGATGTTTCCTCAATACCTTAAACCATTTCCTGCATGTACTGTGGTCAGTTTTGAAGACTTAAATAAGTGTAAACAATTAACTGAAGCCCATCTCATTCCTAAAAATACCGCAATAAAATCACGAAGTTTTAAAGGCGTGCAGTGTGAATTTAGCACCACACAAGAGCTAAAGTTATTACCCATTGAGCTGAGTCACCTCAAATTTAAAACCAATCCTAGTGCGCATATGCATTTAAATCAAAATGCAACGCTTAGCTTAGGATTTAATATTTTTAATCAGACGCATCGAATTTTAGAAAAAGAAAATTTGCCTATTTATCTGGATGCGATATCCAATTTTCCACTACAAGTTTTGGATGCGGTGTTCCAGTCGAGTACAGGCTTTTCATTAAAGTTTGGTCATCGCGTCATCGATATCCCAAATCCGTTTAGTATCATGGGTTTTGCTGAAACTGAAAGTCTGTTGCCCTTGGATCAACATACACATCATGCATATCGACTGTTGATGGAATATTTCTGTTTTTCTGAAAAATTTAACTTTCTCAATATGAACTTAGAGTTTTTAAAATATTTAGAAAAAGAGCAAAATCAGTTTGAAATTTTGATTCATCTTAAACTGAATTTAAATGATCAGGTCAATATTCGAAATTATTCAGAGTTGAATATCGCAAACTTTAAATTATATGTAGTACCAGTTATCAATTTATTTAAAAAACAAGCTGAACCTCAAAAAATTAATCATCAACAACTCGAATATCCTTTAATTACCGATGCTCATCATCCTGAGTTTTATCAAACTTATTCGATTACCAAAATGCAAATGATTCGTGAAAAGTCGAATAAAGATCAAACTACTTTTGAAATTTATCCATTTTTTGCGATGAGTCATTATCAAAAGGATGAGACTCAGTTTTTTTATAGTTTGAATTCGGCACAGCTACAAAATAAATATGTTGAAACAGGCTATAGTATTATTTCAAAATATTTATCACCTGAAACAACTAAATCTGATTTTATCAGTATGCAATTATTATGTTCCAATCGCGATTTACCCCATGAGGCATTGAGCCAAGCCAACAATATATTAAATTTGAATGACAGTAGTCTGGCACGGCGAGCTGTAGTTTTAAAAAGACCAAATAAACCCTATTACTTTGAACAAAATAAAAAAGAGCAATGGCGGATCATTTCGCATTTATCATTAAATACTTTATCTCTCACCAAGGGAGATGCTTTAAGCCATATTCAGGAATTGCTTGAACTTTATAACCTGCCTCAGCTCAAAGAAAACCACCTTATTATTAATGCGATTCAGTCGGTTAATTTTGAATTAAAGCAAAAGATGGTGGATGCAAAACCATTCCCACTCTTTATACGAGGGTTGAAAGTAAATCTAGGGATAGATTCAAAAGTGTTTCGAGGACATAGCCTATATATTTTTAGCCAGTTGTTGTCGCATGTCTTTAATCTAAAAGTCCAGATGAACAGTTTTGTCGATGTTGTTATTTCAGATACTCAGTCTCAACAGGAGTTATACCAATGCGTGCAGAACGTTGGTGGCAAGACACTTCTATAGTTGGCGTACTGGTTGAACAACCGAACGCTTTTGAATTTATTCAGGCCACGCGATTATTACGTCATGCTGAAGCTCCACATGCCAAAAAAGAAGGGGATTGGGCAAAGCAGTTTAAGTTTCATAGTTCACTGAATCTCAATTTCCCGAATGCGGAAATTGAGAGTTTGACACTTGATGAAGAAAAAATTCACGTAACCAACTTAATGATTGGTTTAACTGGGGTCCAAGGCACCTTACCGTATAGCTATACCAATAAGATTAAACAAAGTGCGCGTATACAACGGAATGAAACGCTTCATTTTTTAGGTTTATTTAATCATAAGCTCACGGCGCAATATGTGGATGCATCTTTAGCTTACCATTTACCGATTCGCTATGAGATTGAGCAAGAAAACCATTATCTCGATATTCTGCATGCTCTAAATGGCTATGTGAGTGCTCAGCATGAGCAACAGGATTTAGATGATTATTTTGCTGAATTCGCTGGGCTAATGCAGGGGCAAAATAATACATCACATGCGCTAAAAACCATGCTGAGTTGTGTATTTAAGCAACCCTTTAAGATTAAAGAATTTGTGGAAGAGATCTTTCACTTGTCCCCTGAACAAAGAAGCACACTGGGGGGCAATGCCAACCAATTGGGCATCAATACCTTTTGTGGAGAAAATATCCGTCAAATAGATGGAAAAATTGAAATAGAAGTTGGCCCGGTTCCATACACCGAGTATTTAAAATTTTTACCCGATCAAGCTGAGAGTATAAAACTCAAACGATTACTCGCGAGCTGGCTCAGTCCAACGCTTGGGGTGGATTTAAGAATCATCCTGAGGAAAGAGGATATTCAACCGATTCAGCTGAGTTCAACGATGACCATTGGTTTATCACAAGGTGCTTTTTTAATGCCGATGCAGACTGAACACAATCATGAAACCTGTTATACATTGATGGGGATGGGGCATGCTTAAGCTCTTTATTGGCACTTTGAGCAGCTTATTGTTGCTTGTTGCAGGAATCGTCATTTTTTACTGGCGAGATATTCAATATGACCCAACTGGGGCAGATCTGCTCAACTATTTGCTTCTATTTCCACTAATTCTGTGTGTGATTTTATGGTCTCCAGTATTTATTTATCATGCCATTAAAGCTCACCAAAAGCGCAAAGAGCAACAAAAACAAGCGCAAGTAGAGCAGCATCTAGATGATGACAACCAACAGGCTGAAGCTATTGAAGTTCAGTGGCTGAACCTGAATATTTATTCATCGTCTGCATATAGTGCTTTTGGGGAAAATGACGAGATTCTTGACGAAATTAAAAAATTTAAAAGCCCTGAGCTCGATACGCAATTACAAAATGCCTATGGCTTACCGATGCTGTCTTATCGCATACATGCACTCGACACTGTCATTACAGATCAGGACGATGATGAAGTCGTTGATCATCCACGCCATATGCGAATTCAAGCCCTGATCGAGCATCAACTAGAGCAACATGCAGAAACATTGTGGCAAATCTCACAGCATTTAAAGCAATCGGCCTTATTTTATGACAGTGAATTGGCCTATGAGTACCGTATGCATCCAGCATGGATTGATCCTACGAGTGAATATGATAGGAACGAACTAGAGGAACAACCTGATGTGCAGCAGGTTGTTCAATTAAACCGTATCAATATACATATGCTGCTGCCTGAATCGATGTTACATGTTTGGAATGAAGAGCAAAGCAGTGGTGTCGTACAGGATTATTTAAGTTCACTGGGCGTGATTACGCAGCAAATTCATCTTGAGCACCATTATTTTAGTCAAGAAACAGCCTATAAAGATTGGATGCTGTTATTGGAGCAACTTTCTCAGCAGTCAGAGGAAATCACGTTCATCCTGAATGTAGATTCTGAAATTGATCAGGAACTGCTCGATGAAAAAACATGGTTAACCGACCATTACTTGCCTGCTGAATATGCCTCTAGTTGGTGCTTAGCATCATCTTCTTTAGATCTACTTGAAATCAAACCGTTAAAACAACTCAAGATTGCGCTAAACGAGGCCAATCTTGCCAATCAGTTTGCATCCCTACCGATGAAGCAGTTAGAACAATTTAAGGATATTCAGCCTTTTGTACTGATGCTCGATGATATTACAGACATTCAAACCATGAAAAAACTTAACCAAATTTTCGATCGAAGTGGGATTGAATCGCATCACTTCATTCATACCAAACAAAGCTTTGGACATACGCAGCATTTGGCCAAAGTATTTGGATTTATGTTGAGTATGCATTTGCCTGAAGAGCTGATGGCGATGATTTATAGCACTGATCAATTGTCTACACATTGTTTTCTACATGCGTGCGAAGACAGCAATATCCCTGTAGAACCAACCATTTAAATTAAAAAAGAATAAGAGAGTATTGTGAATTCTTTATTTTATAACGTCTTAGGTTATGTTAGGCAGTATGTGAGCAACCCGAAAGCCATTATGGCTATATCGGGTTTTGTCGCACTAATAGCCATGTATAACGTCATTCCAGCCAAAATCTTTTGGCCTTTAATGATTTGTTATGTATTCGGGTTGATGCTGTGGGGGATTTATTTACTCATTGTACGTCGTCGACATGCAGCACAAGGTGAAGCTCTTGCTGATGCCATTACGCATGATACGCATGCGGAATATGGCAAACAAAAAAACAAAGATGAACTTCATTTGATTCAGCAACAAATGAAAGAATCTATTCAGTTGATTCGAAAATCAAAACTGGGGGATAAAAAGGGCAATGCTGCACTCTACGAGTTGCCATGGTATATGGTGATTGGTAATCCTGCTGCGGGTAAAAGTTCGGCCATTTATAACTCGGGCTTAAAGTTCCCTTTTGAAGAAACCCATCAAAAATCAGTTTCTGCTGGACTCAGCGGAACCCGTCACTGCGACTGGTTTTTTTCAACAGAAGGCGTGTTATTAGATACCGCGGGTCGTTATTCCGTTTATGCAGAAGATCATTTTGAGTGGCTAGGTTTTTTAAATATTTTGAAAAAAAACCGCTCAAAAGCACCAATCAATGGCTTGATTGTGATTGTCAGTATTGCTGAGTTGGTGAGTAATAGTCCAGAAAAGTCGATCAAACTGGCAAAGAATTTACGTGCCCGGATTCAAGATCTTACTGAGCGCTTAGAGGTTTTTTCGCCTGTTTATTTGGTCTTCTCTAAAATGGATCTGATTGCAGGTTTTACAGAGTTTTTTGAATGTTATGAAGTCGGTGAGTTTGATCAGGTTTGGGGGGCAACACTGCCTTATACAACCGATGGGGCCAATAATGCTGTTGAACTGTTTGAAAAACACTATTCAATATTATATGACGGTTTAAAAGGCGTTAGTACTACACATCTCAGCCGTCGACACTCGCAGAATATTTCTCCAAGTGTTATGACATTTCCTTTAGAGTTTAAGAGCTTAAAGCCTGCGTTAAAGACATTTATCGGCACGCTGTTTGAAGATAACCCTTATCAATTTAAACCTGTTTTCCGTGGCTTTTATTTCACCAGTGCGCTGCAAGAAGGCATTATTGAAAGTCCAATGACCGAGCAAATCGCTCAAGACTTTTTATTGCAAAAAGGTTTAGACAATGAAAATGGCATTCCAACGCGCTCAGTTTCGCAAAACCATGGCTATTTTTTAAAAGGTTTATTTTCAGACATTATTCTGAAAGACAAGAACCTCGTTAAACAGCATATTAACCCTAGCCGAAAGCGTCAGCGTTATATTGCCTTTGTTGCTGCTTTATTTGGTGTAGCCATCATTTTAAGTCTATGGGTGTGGTCTTATCGGAATAATCAACAATTGATTGCAGACGTACAAGCCGATTTAGACAAAGTCGTTTTACTTGAAAAGCAATCGGGCCAAGAGTTGTCTACACAACTGAGTGCACTCTTGATTTTACAGGAACGTATGCAGCAGTTGGACCAATTTGAAGAAGATCGTCCTTTAAAGCTGGGTTTTGGTCTATATCAGGGAGATGAGCTGCGGGAGAAGCTAAAAACAGAATATTTAAAGGGTGTTGAGCAAATCGTCTTGATTCCAACACAACAAAATATTGCCCAATATCTACAGCGGGTGAAAAGCAATGAAGAAAAATTGCGCACAAACCATGCAAATGTAGAGCTGACACCTGTTGCAAAAACACAGCAATATTTAGAGCCTAATGATGCAAATCCACAAGATGCATACAATGCTTTAAAAGCCTATTTAATGATGGGCAATACTCAATATATGGATGCAAGCCATTTAAGTGATCAAGTCACACGTTTCTGGCGTTCATGGTTAGATAATAATCGTGGTCAAATGCCGCGCGGAGAAATGATCCAGAAGGCAGAGCAAATTTTGTCGTATAGCATGACTTTAGCTGGCGATCCTAAATTTCCAGTGCTCAGCTCAGATAGCTTGGTGGTGGATCAAACGCGTCAAGTTCTCTTGTCTGTTGTTCGTGGAATGCCTGCACGAGACCGTGTTTATAATGAATTAAAAATGCGTGCAGCTGTCCGTTATCCAGCATTAACCATAAAACAAATGCTTGGTGATGCTAATCAAAATGCAATCTTAGGCAGTTATGCCTTACCGGGTATGTTTACACATGCTGCATGGTCAGAATATGTTGAACAAGCCATCGATGAAGTTGCAAAACGTCCTACGGATACCAAAGACTGGGTACTCAACAGCATACAGTCGGATGACTTATCATTTAGTGGTAGCCCAGATCAAATCCGTAAACAGCTCACAGAACTGTATAAAAAAGAATATATTGCGGAGTGGCGGAAATTTTTAGGTGCGATACATTATGCAAAAGCTAAGGATTATGGACAACAGGCTAGTTTCGTTCAAGTTTTAGGCGAGCCTGAAAACTCACCCATTCGAAGTGTTTTTGATCGCGTTGCGAAAGAAACCAGTTGGGACAATCCAGTCGTAATGGCAGAGCTGGCAGCGCCGCAAACAGGTTTTGTGGCTTGGTTTAAACGCAAAGTATTAAGACAAGATGAGACTCAGCTTGATGCCAAAGTCATGAATCAAGCGCAAGGCCCGATTTCTAAAGAATTCCAGATGTTTTATCAGTTGGTGCGTAAGCGTGATGATCAACAAAATAAGTCTTTGCTTGATGAATACATGCAATCTTTAGCGCAAGTCCGAAGTAAATTCAATGACTTGAAAAGCTCAGGTGATATTGGACCATCTGCGATGAGTTTGGTTAAGTCGACCATTAATGAGCAAAATTCTGTCTTTAATACAACGCAGAAGTTGGTCGATGAAAAAATGTCCGTGGGCTTGTCTGAGGTTGATCAGAAACTGCTCCAAAAACTGTTGATGTCGCCACTGACACAATCATTTGAAAGTTTAATTCTCCCAGCACAAGATGAGATGAATAAGCTATGGGTTATGCAAGTCCATCAACCTTTCAATACGAACCTGAGTAAAAAATATCCATTTAACTCTTCAGCGACACTACAAGCAACCAGCAATGAAATTAGCCAGATTCTTGGTGAAAATGGCAGTATTGCGCGTTATGTCAAAGAGTATCTTGATCCACTGGTTATTCGTCGTGGCTATACCTTGACCTCTAAGACGTGGAAAGATTTAGGGATTAGTTTAAATCCACAGTTTGTAATAAATTTTCAAAGCTATGTTGCACCAAGTAATGGCATGGCAACAGGAGCGTTAAATCAAACTTCATCTGCACCTGCCACTACAGCACAATCGAATTTTCAATTTCACCCAATTGAAAATCCTAAGTTTTTATCCTATACCATTGATATTGATGGACAAAGAATGCTTTATGAAAACGGCATTCAACAATGGGTGAATTTTGTATGGCCAAATACTGGAGCAATTCCAGGTGCACGTATTACAGCCATTGATTTAGATGGGAAAACGCATACGATTTTTGAGGCGCCCGGTGAATATGGCATTAATCGTTTAATTGACGGTGCTGAGCGAACGCAACGTGGCGGAAGCTATGAAATGATTTGGAGAAATCAGCAGAATCCAGAGCTTGCAGTAAAAGTCAATTTCCGTTTAATCAGCGGGGATGCAAATGGTGGAGTAGGAGGGCAGCGCAGTTACAATGGCATGCAACTGGTCGATCAAATTGTCACCAATAAATCGGTACGTGTGGTGGCAGCGCAAACCACACCTTCAGCAACAGTTGCAAGTCCTAAAGCTCCAACACCAAGTATACAGGATTCTCGTTTATGATTTCTCGAAAGTGGCTAGGTTGTAAGGAGTATTGTGATGGATGAACTGCGCACCTTAGCTTTATATTATGGAAAATGTCCTGCACGTGGTGATTTCTTAAAAACACGTGGCCAGTATGCGTTAATTCAACTGATTGATCAGTGGATTACTGAGGCATTAGAACATGCCATGCACTCAGAGGGATTTATGCAAGCGTATGAAAAGCTACCTTCATTAGACTTTTTTATTGCCAATCCACAAGAAAATAATTTTCTTGTGGCAAATTTGATAGCCAGTCACGATAGTTCTGGCCGTCAATTTCCAATGGTTCTGAGTCATTTATTAGAGGTTGAAAATAGTTTTGACAATATTATTTATGCGCCATATCGCTATAAGCAAACTTTAATCGATTTATTTCAAAAAAATCGTGTAGTGCGTTCGATACGTGACCCTAATATCGTGCTCGATAAATTATCTAAATTAAATAATGAGATACAGGTTTTTAATAACAACGAAGTTTCGGCATTTTATGAACACCATACAATACATTCATTTGCTCAATTACTAAGAATGAGCAGTTATGAGCTTGCACAAAGCATGATTGGACTCGGGTTATTGTTACAACCCGTTATTCAACATGGTACTAGTCGCTTAACTAAAGTGTTGATTTTACCTATTAATAACACTAGCTACTGCTATGAAATTGCGGCTTTTTGGGTCAATCTAATCAGTTTTTTTATTCAAAATCAAAATGCTGAGCTTCTAATAGGAATTTTACATAGCGAAAAACCCGTACTGCTTTTTGGCTTTCAAGGGGCAGATATTATGACCTTAAGTGAAATTTTCACGCAAAAGTTAGATTCAGATCACTGGGTCTCATTGGTCCAAGCCAATTGGATTGATGCATATTTAGAGCAAAATGCAGGTTTGGCAACACTTGAGCAGGCTTTGTGTGAGCGGCAATTGAGCTTAATACAAGCTGTGAAACTTTTTAAAAAAACTTTTATAGATAAATGAAATATGAAAATAAATCATGGATTTAAGCTAAATAAATGGCTGCTGACGTTAACGCTAGCCCTGAGTGCAAATGTCTGGGCTGAACCGATTATTGTTGAAGGTGTTGTTCCAAATGATGCTAGTAAGCAAATTATTTTAAACAAGATGTACAGTGTTTATGGCGCTGACCAAGTGATTGATAAAATAAAAGTTAAAGCCGTTAGTGCTCCAAATGGCTGGAGTGAATCTGTCGCGAATATGGTGGTTCCAGAGCTAAAAAAAGTTCACCAAGGTAAACTTTCTGTACGTGGTACGCAAATGGAACTTAATGGAAAAATATCGAGTTCAAATGAAGTTCAGCCAACAACGAGCTTATTTCAAAGTTTAGTAACACACCCATATCGCTTAAATGCGCAGCTTTCTGTCAATCAGGCTGAACAGAAAATCATAGATGCAGCACTTAAAAATAGAATTATAGAATTTGAATCTGGTAGTGCAGTTTTGGCTATGAGTGGGGCTCAGATCTTAGATGAAATGGCGGTGGCACTAAATAAGGTTGGTGGGAAAAAGGTCAAAATTATTGGACACACAGACAGTTCAGGTGATGCTGAAAAGAATCTTGCTTTAAGTAAAGAACGTGCTGT
>RCUL01000171.1_pt1 | contig 53788 bp, 42 predicted proteins | sample 2167521 | NCBI WGS metagenome assembly RCUL01 (sample SAMN09932745, study PRJNA488358) | compost metagenome | feature: garden; material: soil; isolation source: compost soil in acetic acid-enriched culture | place: Germany: Experimental Botanical Garden Goettingen | collected 2016-01-27
AATTATTTTTCTTGTTAAAGTGATTAGTTGACAGGAAAATTCATTGTACCAATATTAAAAATCAGCCTTCAATTTGTAGTACTTATGTAGAATTAATTAAGGTAATGTGTAATTTTAAAAAGAGTTATAGATAAGTTTTATAATATTTATAGAAACATAAAATATAAATGTTCTTATTTATCAAAATAGTTAAACAAAACTTATTAAAGATGTATTTTAATAAGTTTATGATTAACTATATTAAGTGAAATAGCAGAGAAATTCTAAGCCTAAGCCAACATCTTTTCAAGAAAATAAGCATTATTAACAAATAAAATTAATCATAAAAAAGAGTTACTTTTAACTCTTTTTTATTTAAAAAATAGAGAATTATCAGTTTATTTTTTCACTTATTTAAAACCCTAAAAATTTCTTCTAAAGTCTCTCCAATCGCAAGTATTTCACTATCCTGATGAGGTAAACCATCAATCTCCAACCCAATTGGTAGTTTCGATTTCGCTCCCTTTCCAATGGGTAGACTCAGTCCAGATAATCCGATATTACTACCGGGGTCTGTATTTCGAATCAGTGTCTGGAAATTTTCAATTGAACTGACTTGTTCGTTTGCTAGCGGTGCAACGATGGCTGATGTTGGGAACAATAAAGCATGTAAGTTATGCGCTTTAAAAGTGTTTTGATAGAGTTCCAGCAATTGTGGACGAGCTTCACTGATGGCTTTTTCATACAAAGGTAAAACAGGAACAAGTTGACCAGTCTGATCTTGAATTAATTGGGGAAGGATATTCTGTTTAAAAAGTCCCTGTACATCTGGACTTGAGATCTGATCGATCACAGTCTCTAAGGTCAAGTCTATATGATGATGTTTTAAATATTGAATAAGGTCATATTTGCCTTCATAGACGACCACTGGAAATGAAATAGCATGATTGAGTTGTTCTAAATTTGGCATATCGACATTAATAATTTCAACTCCCGCATCTTTTAAAAGCTCAAGTGCAATCTGGGCTTGTTGATGAACGTCTTCATCTAAATGATTCCAAAAATATGGATTGATACCGAGTCTAATTTGATGAGGCCGTAATGGTTCTTTCTTTGGCTCTTGAGTAATAAGCTGATCAATTAAAATAATGTCAGATACTGTATGTGCCATAGGGCCAGCGGTATCTCGAGTATGTGAGATTGGGGTAATACTGTCTTGTGAATATCTTCCTACCGTTGGACGAAAGCCGACACAACCATTTAGAGCACTCGGTAATCTAATCGAAGCACCAGTATCTGTACCAATTGCAATCGGAACCATTCCTGCGGCAACAGCCACAGCACTACCTGAAGAAGACCCGCCAGCAATGTGTAATGGGTTTACCGCATTTCGTGTACCCACAACACCTTCAACATGCATGGCTGTATTATAACCCGTTACCCCAAAGGCCAATTCGTGCATATTAGTTTTACCAACAATGATCGCGCCGTGATCAATGAGCTTTTGAATAATCGGTGCAGAGCTTTGAGGCTTAAAGTTGGCTAAAGCTGGTGTGCCTGCACTATTTGAGAAACCTTCAACATGAATATTATCTTTAACCGCAATTAAAATGCCCATCAAAGCCGGACATGGCTTTCCACTCAGTAGGTATTTATCCCAATATTGAGCTTGTTGAATTGCAGAATTTTTATCTAAGCTAATAAATGCATTTAAAGATTGCTGTTTTTCAATAGTGGCGAAGTAATGATGAACAAGTTCTTCGCAAGATACTTTTCTCTCTTGAATCAGTTTAGTAATGATATCTACTGAAGCATTTGCTAAATCGAGTGATTCAATCCAATTATTTTTTTCAACTGCATTTGACATGATGACTTAAAATCCATTTAAGTTGCGATTTTAAGAACTTAGTACAAATTGCTCATTCATTCGTATCCTCAAAATTGAGGATTGCTTTGTTTTAATGTTGAATGAGTAAAGCCATTTCAGTGCGATTATTGCAGCCTATTTTTCTCATAGAATTGTTTAGGTGGGTTCTTAATGTGGTAAAGCTAATGCCAAGTAAACTTGCCACTTCTTTATCACTTAAACCTTTAGAGACCAAATTAACTACTTCTTGTTCACGCGGAGTCAGGCTGTATTGTGTTGATAAATCTACTGGTAAGGCTTGAGTAAAATAAGGTTCAAGCAGATTTAATATTCTTTTTTCACGTTCACCAAACATGTCGGCGTCTTGTGCACGCCAAATTCGTAAATCACCAATATCGATTCCATTTCGGACAAAATAAATATTTATGCCGTGATACAAACCATAGGCTTTTAAAAACTCATTGTAATAGGCTGTTTTTTTTAGGTCTTCAGGAGGCATAACTTCATTTACAAATGTTGGTTTCTGAAGTTTACGAAGTTGTGCAGTAATGGGGTCATCAAATTGCCAAATGTGATCATAGTCCTCCATCGCTTTAGGATCGATTTTCCATATCACGCCTTCTTTCGATAAATTATGCGTTGAGTCCCAAATATACGATGCGGCAAAATCAGCCCGTAATAAGGTAGCAATATCTGCAATGATATTTTCACGTAAATTATATTGCCCTTTTCCTGAGCCAAGTTTCCATAATATTTCAGAAAACAATGTAAACTCAGATGGGCTGAAATCCTTTTCTAAAAGTGCGGTCATCGTCTACCTATTTAACGAAATCCATCGAATTTTAAGAAGATCGGTTCAGTGCTTCCTTTGAGCTTAATGCCAATCCCATCCTTTTCTATAACATATCCATTTTTTTATTTGGTAGGCAATAGCTATATTTTGTTCGTAAAAATATTAATTTTCTAGTTTTTATATGTCCATTATATAAAAAGCTCACCGAAGTGAGCCTATTCTTTAACAATCAATTTCATCAGAGTAGTTCATTAATTTAGAAAATACATAAATTTCATATAACTTTAACAAAAAATCTATTGCTCCGTGTCTTATTCTTTTATTGGATCGTCTACTACTAAATAAACTCGTTTAGCTTTCTGTAACGGCGTATCTTTTCAACCAGGACGTTAGAAACCGACTTTATAGGTCACAAAGATACCCATTAAAGAGTCCTAAGCTAGTCAAAAAAAATCAAATCAAAGATAGTCTTTCAAGCACTCTAAAATGGATAAAATACAAATTTTTGATAAGTCGCAAATCTGATAGGCTTACCTTTTATAGTCCATACTTTTGATTTCGCCGTATTTACTACTTGTTCTATAGTTGCATTGTCTATTTCAGTAAATCCAGAACTTTTAACGATTTCAACCTTCTCAACATTACCTTCTGTATCTATTAAGATAAGGGCTATCAAGCTTGAACTTTTATTCCCTAAAAGAGTATGGTCATATTTAATAGTCGGCAATTGCAGCCAAGGATTGAAGGAAATTCCCCCTTTATTAATGTAATTATACTCTTTTCCATTATACAAAATAGACTTAGTCTTTAATCCAAGAATACGATCTAGAAAAATTTCATTTTTAGTTGTGGCGCAACCAATTAAAGAAAAAATAAAGTAAAAATAATTAGATTTTTAAGCATGATATAAACCCCAAATTATTTCTTTATCATAATAAAAACAAACTTAATCTTTCAAACTAAATATCTAATATCTTAAAAGAAATAGCCCCGCCAATAATCGATATTTAGCGGGGCTATTTTTCGAAATATAATGAACTACATCAATAGATTATGCGAAAATTTTAAAATTAAGGCACAGCAAAAAAATACCACTCATCTCTATAATCACCAGTATGGTTCAAAGTAGCATATACCTGATGACTACCCGACTCCCTTTTGGCAACGCCAGATTTTAAGTAAAATCCTCTTCCATAAAAACTATCGTCTCCTACAGTTATATAATGGCTTATCGGAGCAGGTGGAGCACCATGTAATACTGGTATAGGCATTATATCAAATTGAGTTCGTTGCTTTCTATCATCATGCCATTCTGACTCACCGTAAATAGTGTAATCACCTTCATCAGTGTCCGCCCCTCGGAATAAATAGAATTCTTGTCCTGGATCACGTTCGTTTTTAAAGTAATAACCTTCAGGTGCTTGGCTAATTTGCCAAATACATGTCCTGTCTCTCATCCATTTTTCATAATCATCTGTTTCATATGCAACAGCTATTGTATCGCCAACTGAATCCAAACCACTCCCAAGGCTTAAGAATCCAAAGTAAGCTCGATTAATAATCACACATACTCCATCGTGTTTATTCATGACTTCTTCAAGTGAAAGTGTTAAATGTGGAAAACACCTAGACATAATATTTCCTTTTTTATATATAGTTAAAATAATGTTTTATTTTGCTACTTTACTAGCAGATCTAATATATCAAAGAAAACTGACATCAAAACAATTTACTTTCTTCAATATAGAAAATTAAACAAAAACCCGCTTCTTAAAAAGAAACGGATCATAAAAAACAAAAAAACTTTCAGCGCAGTATTTGATATAAATTATACAAATCAAAATATGTATTTACAATATACTTTATTATTAATTTTTAAATATTAGTAAAAAATTGAAAACTTAGTGACATTAAATTTCTTATCTTATAGTTGCGTAAAGCTCACTATTTAGATAGCTCAAAAATCAAAAATTAATATCAATGTTATCAAAAATAGATGATGCAAAATCGGCTATATCTTTTCCAATTTCTACAATTAAGTCCGTTACTTCAACTGGATCAGGATTCACAGAATTAAGCACCGAGTTTTCTTGCTTTTGCTCATTCTCAGCATCTAATTGCTCTATATTATTAATTGGGTCATTTTGATTTTGCATTAATTTAAGTCAATAAAATTCAGTTGATCATACTTTAACTGAATCAAGTATGATTTTAAATCTTAAGCTTCCGCCGCTAAATACCAATTTTTCCAAGAACTGGTACCACGCACTTCAACAGGTACAGTTGGAATCAATTTCTCTTTTAACACGTCGGTTTGCTCAACAGCTTTTGCAAGTCTGGCTTTGACTGAATGAATACACTCACGGTCACCAAATTCACAGCGGTCTAAAGTTGTACCACCACACGGCCCGTTGGCTAAACCTTTTGGACAAGTTTCAGGGCAAATATATAAAGTGTCACCTAAACGGCACTGACCACAGCTTTCACAGCCCACTAAGCTATGTTTACTTAGCACTTCGGTTTTAAGTAATGCTTTGGCAACCAAAGAGTTTTCCCAAAAGGATGCTTTAAAAATAAAGCGTCCAAGCCCTTTGGCAATTTTTGATCCAAACAGTGCTTCATGCATAACATACAGTTGGCGATATTTAATTATTTGTTTGGAAGTTGGCTGATGTGAAAAACACGAAATTTCAGGCGTAAACTCTTTGCCTGTCGTGACTTGCCAAAGTGAATTCCAAAGCTCTTCTAAGGCTTCAAGCTCCAGATGTCTGTATTGCTCAATGTAGCTTTCAAGCAGAATTTGCTCTTCTGGCTTATGGCAGGCAGATAAGTGAATTCCTGCAAACCCTAAGTGTTTACATATTAAAATCTGTAAAGCACAGCGCAAATAAACGCGATCTGTATGCCCTGCCTGTTTTTCATCTGCCAAGACCTTTAACATGTGTGGGGTAATCACAATACCTGCGACTTTATGCTTCACCATAAAATTGGCACGCGCTAAAGTCAGTGGCATGACGCAAGCCAGTATTTGCTGCGAATAGTCGTACTTTGTTAAAAATGCTTTGACTTGTTCTAAGGCTTCAATGTCATAGCCCAATTGCGTAATGATAAAGTCAGCGCCTGCTTTAATCTTCTTATGCAGTTTTAAGTACTGGGCATCACGCTCAGCTTCGACATATTTAAATGGGTTCAAAGCAACCCCAATGCGAAACCCGCCGTGTTGCTTAGCAGCCATTACGGCGTTTACCGACTCTAGGTATCGACTACGAGGCTGCCCATCTCGCCCATTATGATGTTCTTTAAGTTTATCGCCTGTAAGCAATAACAAGTTTTGAATATTGGCTGCTTTGGCTTGTTCTAAGAAATGCTCAAAGTCTTGTATGTCTCGGGCCTTACCTGAAAAGTGTAAGACTTTATCGATTGAGTCAGGGTAACTTTTGCTGGCCTCAAGCGGCGCGACATCATGATCTGAATGTACGCGATCTGCCAATGTCATTGCAGCCGGATATCCCGCAAACTCATGTTTCACAGGATAAATCTCATGCAGTGAAGTGAGATACTCCACCAACACAAAAAACTGGTTTTGTTGGAAGCAGGGAGAAACGTGTGACATAGGCAAAGTGCTGATCAAAACATGACATCAATCATAAGCGCGGCATTATAAATCAAAGCGCATCAATATGCGCTAGTCAGAAAGCTCAATGTTTTGCTTGTCTTCACCCTCTTTATTTCTGGGTAATTCGAGTGAGCGAGGAAATATAAAATCAAAAGAATCGAGTGCGTAGCGGTAAAGCTGAGCTGGCCGTTTACCCACAATTTTACTGTGGTTGGTTTCTTCAACTGCACCCGCTTCTATCATACGGCGTCTAAACGCTTTTTTATCTAACGATTGCCCAAGAATAATTTCATAAATGGTTTGTAGCTCGGTCAGTGTAAATAATTCAGGCATCAGACTGGCTGGCAATGCGGTATAGCGAGTTTTATTGGTTAAACGCTCTAATGCCAAACTGAGTAATTCGTTGTGATCAAAAGCCAATGCTAAATCTTGTGCTTTTGCTACAGGCACCCATTCGCTGTATTCAGCCAACTCTTGATGTTGATAGGCATTAAAATCGATTAAAGCAAAATACAAAATGGTCACAGCCCAGCCACGCGGGTCACGTTTGCCATTGCCAACAGAGGCAACTTGTTCCAAATAAGGTGATGCGATCCCTGTTTTATCGACCAGCTTACGATAAGCCGTGGCCATCAAGTCTTGATCATGGGTTAAATCGGCAAAACCACCGGGTAAGGCCCATTGGTCTTTGGCTGGAAAGTTTGGTCGCTTAATGAGTAATACCTGCAACTGACCATTAAATACCGAGAAAATAGCCATATCTACAGTGAGTAAAGGTGCGTCATAATCTCGGCGATCATAACTGGCAAGGAACTCTTGTTCAGTTTGAATAGTCACGTTCAGTCTCTCAATGAAAACGATGAGCCGATACCTATGTAACGACTCATCTAAGCTCAGTTATGCGATGGATAAACGCTCACGAATTTGATCCAACGTACACTCATATTGGAGTTTACCATTTTCAAAGACTGTTTTTAGTGCTCCGCCTTGTTCTTGTTCCGCTGTTTGCTCATCAAACAAGGTAAAACCAGTTTCACTTTCTTCGATGCGTAATAGACCTTTCGCAGATTTTTTTACGCCTGAGTCTGTTATTGGGTCTTTAAACAGCTCTCGGCCTACGCCATTGACTTGCCCCCAAGTCGCTTTAACAGCAAACCCGAAGGTATCACGAGTTAAGTAGTTATAGGTAAAGCTGCCTATACCAAACACCAGATTATTTGATGCAAAACCTTTGGCTTCTAGCCCTTCTAAAATACGCTGCGCACGGCCTAGTGTAATCGAGTCACCATAAATTAAACCGACACGATCATTCAGTACTTTATAGCCTTGGTCAGTTGTTGTACCGCCAAATACTTCCCATAAACATTCAACCGCGCCTTTGTAAGCTGGGCTGCCGACTTCGGCATCTGGGTCACCACAAATAATTTTAACTGGGTCGCCAGAGTCTGGGCGGAAAACTAATTTAGCCAAGCCCAAAGCATTGGGTTGTCTTGCCAGAATTTCATGTTTTAAAGCCACTGTAAACTCTGTAATCACTCGCCAAAAGTCCCAAGTATCAGACACAATACTGACAACACCTGACGGGTAAAGCTCACAGATTAAACGCTTAAATGTTTCTAGCTCACTGTCTTCTGTGCCCATACACATCACACTGTGTTCGGTCGCTGGTACCGATACCCCAATCACACCTGTTGCATTGTAATATTCTTCTGCGTAGTCAATTGAAGCAACAGAGTCTGTTCCAATAAAACTGGTTAAGTGCCCCACACCAGATTGAGCAGCATCATAAATTCCACTCATGCCCCGACTACTAAAATCGTGGCCTTGCAAAGGTACAAAATCGAGTGGTGCACCAGTTTTTAAGGCATATTGAGTTAATAAGCGTTTGTATTCATAGGCAATCGTCGCTGTAGTACAACTTTTCCAAAGCTCAGCACTTAACACAGTTTCAATATAGTTAGTTAACCAAAAGAATCGCTGGTCGGTATTAATTACGGTGAGCACGGGTACACGCATATTGACACGGCTACCTTCTGGCAATGCTTTAATGCGTAAAGGTAAATAGCCCAAGTCGTGTAATGCTTCAATGTGATCAACCGGTACAGCACCTTCACCTAATGAACTATCCATACGGCGTTTATAAGCAGCCACCACCTTGTCTTTAGGTTGTTGGAAAAAGCCTTCATTCCATGTATCTATCAAAAAGTGTTTGATAAAACCCTGAAGACCAAAGAACACAACTTTATCGTCAAAGTCAGGCAGCATTTTTGCGAGACGAGATGAACGCGGCGTAAAGTTTGCGTACACGTACTCTGTGCCTACTGGATACTGACGTCTGTGATCAGCTTTATAAAAATCGATAGCGTTTAATGGATTAAGTTTAATAGTCATCTTTATTCTCTTTATTTTGCTACAAAAGCAATTACTGAAATTTTGTCTGTTCGCTGTTGTGGAAAGCTGTCTGAAGTAAACAGTTGATCTAGCAGCCCATCAAAAACCTCTAATCCTTTACTAAAAATACCGTGGGTCACATATAGAACGACCTTATTGCAATTGAGGCGACGGAGTTCTTTGGCAATACCAATAAAGGTTGCACCACCATCGCAAATGTCATCGGTAATTACCGCTGTTAGGCCCGATAAATCAGTCGCATGTACATGTGTACCTAAAATTTTGCCAGTCACTGGGTCGCGTTTTTTATCACACTGAACAATAGTGATTGGTTGTTTGCGCTCGCGGTTAAAAGCATCTGCAACCATTTGTGTACGTGCTTTTGCACCTTTGTCTGGACAAATCAGTACTGTTTTTTCATCTTTTAATAATGCACTCAGCGCTTCACTCTTTGCGATGATGTCGACTGAACTCACATTTACAACTTCACTAAAAGAAGTATTGGCAGCGAGTAATGCTGTTGTTACTTCACTATGGCAATCCCAAACAGTGATTTTGCCTTGTTTGCCGGCTTTTTTGTCTGCGTTGATGTTAAGTAATTTGGTCATCACATCGAGTGAAAATGCTTGGCCTACTGCACAAATGCGGTCCTGACGTGCGTAAGGAAAATACGGAATTTCTAGGTCAACTGTTAAGCCCTGATTCAGCAATATATTTTCAAGTAGTAAATAGTCCATCACATCGTGACTTGTGGTCATTTGTGCACGAACCAATACCGTGCCAGATAGTAAACCTAAGGTTGCCTCATCAATTTGAACATGACGCTCTCCACCAGAAAACTGCGTGAATTTCACTGGAATTTCATTTCTTGCCGCATCTAAAAGCTGGATAGCCATATCACCCTCTTTTTGTCTGATGACCTTCGATGAATATATAGTGGCATAAAGCCACTATATATTTCAAGTCTAATTTTCAAACTTTTTTCAAAGCCATTTAAGACATAAAATTTGCAGTTTTAGAGCGACTAGATGTATGTCTCTTTAATAGAAATCATTATTTAAGTTATTGAAATGAATATCTAATTTACAACAACCATTACAAGTAGAACCATGATTAAAAGTAGCGGATACAACTTTGCTCGCCATACATCTGGTAGTTTTGAAATAAATTTTTCTAATACATTATAAAAATTTACTCATGTGAATTGTGTCATACGTATCAATCCATTCCCGTTTAATAACCTCAAAGCCTTGTAGCCGCCAAAACTCTTCAGCCGCAGGTAAAAATGGATGAGTGTGCAAATACAAAGTGGCAATTCCATTCTTTTTTGCATGGCTAAACAACATGTCACATAGTTGAGTTGCGATGCCATTACGGCGGTATTCAGGCAATACAAACAACTTGACGACTTCAACCGTATTGGATGGCAAATTTAAATCAAAACGATAGTCATAAGCTCGATATGCAATGGTGCCAATAATACGGTTTTGGTCTTTTACCGTAATGAAGCAGCCCAGTGGGTCATTAGCATAATATTGCTCAAAATTTTTTAAATCTTTGGGAACTTGCCCATGAAAGATTTCTGGGAATAAGAGCTGTCTAGTATAAAGTGCAAACTCTACCGCAGATGCATAGTCTGATTTGTCCGCTAGCTGATAGTGAAGTGTCATATTTTTTACAGCCAAGAATAATCAGGGATAACAATGGTTTTGTCTTGAATCATGGCCTCATGGAACTCGACATCATAGACACTTTTTAAAAACTTCGGATCGGTGATTCGAGTTTTTGACTCAGGCTTAACTACCTCATGTTCGCGCATGAAAAATAGATGATCTGCAAATAAAAATGCCAAGTTGGGATCATGCATAATCGCAATTACCGTAAAATTTTGCCGCGACAACTGACGCAATTTTTTCATTAAATAAGATTGATAATAAACATCAAGATGGTTAGTTGGTTCATCAAGCAAAATGACTTTCGGTGCTTGTACTAAAATGCGGGCAATCATAACCAATTGTCTTTCGCCCCCCGATAGCTCGGTATAAGGACGATCGCGTAAATGCTCAATGTCTAAATCAAGCAAAGCTTGGTCAACACGTTCCCAATCTGATTTTGAAGGACGATATCGGCTAAAAGCAGCACGTCCCGTAATCACCACATCTTTAACCAAAAATGGAAATACAGTTTTATGAAATTGCGGTAAAAAACCGAGTAATGCTGCCCGATCTTTACCTTTAAAGTCCGATAGTGGTTTTCCCGAATAACGGATTAATCCATCTTTTAAGGGTTCTAAGCCAGCCATCAATTTAAAAAGTGTCGATTTCCCACAGCCATTGCGCCCTAAAATGACTGAAAACTGATTTTCAGGAAACTCCAGATGAATATTTTTGAGGACCTGTTTGTGCCCATAGGCATAATTTAACTGATCAATTTGAATCATGCCCAATGAGTCCTCTGTGTTTTCATTAATAATAAGAAAAATGGCGCGCCAAGTAACATGGTAAAAATACCAATCGGTATTTCAAAAGTAAGTAAAACTCGGGAAAAGTTATCAATCATGAGTAAAAAACTGCCGCCCAACACCATATTGGCAGGAATGCTATATCGGTGGTCTGGCCCAACCAACATTCTCACAATATGCGGCATAAACAGCCCATATAGGCTAATAATGCCTGCCGCAGCAACTGAAGTTGAAGTACATACTGTCACCAAAGTAATTAAAACCAGCTGTTCCCGGCGAGGGTTAACACCCACAGCTTGTGCTTCTTCAGCACCAAGTGCCATTAAGTTTAGGCGCCAACGCATAGCAAATAATCCAGCAAGCCCAATGCAAATCGGTAGCACGGCATATTGCACTTTTTGCCAAGAAGCCTGATGTAAGTTGCCCATGGTCCATTGCACAATGGCTTGCAATTTAAATGGATCACTTAAATATTGAATCACCGTGAGGCCTGCCAAAAAAAGCCCAGAAACAATCATGCCCGATAAAATCACCATCACTAAAGACGTCTGGCTTTCATGTTTCTGATGCGCAAATAAATACGTTAAGGCAACGGCGCAAACACCAAAAATAAAGGCTGATAGATTTGGCGAAAGCCAACTTAAAGAAAGTGCCAAAGCTGCACCGAATGCCGCACCAGATGAAATACCGAGTACATAAGAGTCGACCAATGGGTTACGAAATAATGCCTGCAAGCCATTACCCGCTGTTGCCAATGCAGCCCCCACCATAAAGGTCAGTAAAATTCTAGGCAGTCTGACATTCACAAGAATATTTTGCATCAGTCCAAATTGTTCAGCCTCAAAATATGGTGTACCAAAGACTGCTTGCACGCCCCACAGCAAATAGTCCCATGCATTCAATGTCTGAGTTGGTCCAATGAGCAGCGAGATAAAAATCATCACGACGGGTAACGGGTAAAACCAATAATATTTCAGCTTTTGCATATTCATTGCACCAACGCTTTGGCAAGGTGCTCACCATACAACTTGGTTAAAATACGCTGTTGTAAAGCACTTACAGGTAGATCGGACTGTTCAGGATAAATACTGTGATTCAAATAAATCGCCGTAATAATAATTTTGATGGTGTGTGGGTTATATATAAATGCGGGACTCAAATTAAAGACCTTTCGGATTTGTACGGCACTTAAGCCTTGTAGTTCTTTTCGTTCATAAATCAGTTTTGGGTTGGTATTCCAAAGCACGATATTGTCTGGGTTCCATTCAATTAATGTTTCGGGATTTACATTGGGTTGATTGGCATCGGTCTGAACAATGTTGTAGGCACCCGCCAGCTCAATAAAGTCATTAGTAATCGACTGACGTCCCGAGGTAGAAAAAATCCGCCCTCCTGACCATGCATAATAAATCGATTGTTTATTTGGCTGACGTGCAGTTTTAGCTGCGACTTCCGACACAATTTCATCAGAAAAACTTAAAATTTCTTGAGCACGCTTTTGGGCACCACTAAGCACAGCGATTTCAGAAAGTTCTTCTTTCACTTGCTGGTAAGTGCCGGACTCCATCACATATACAGCAATGCCAAACTGCCTTAACAGTTCAATTGTTTGGGTTTGTCCGCTCCCCAAAATCACCAGATCTGGTTTTAACAGTACCAGACTTTCAATATTGGTAGCATTTGCACCTTGCGAAGGTGTAGCAAGCTCTCTATTGGCAATACGTTGATCAATTTTTGAATAGGCATTAAATAATAATGGTTGAATGTATACTTCGGCCGGTATGCCAATTACTTTATGACCTTGCCTCAGCATATATAGGCCATCTAAGCCCGACTCAAACAAAGACACAATTCTTTGGGCTGATTTATCTACACAGACTCTCGTATTTGTACTATCAAACACACATATCGAATGGGCTGCTAACTTTTCTTGTGTTTTTCGCTTTTGTTCAGATGAAGAACATCCACATAGAATGAGTAAAGTGAGGATTGAAAGCAATAACTTCATTACAGCACCCAACGCACAAATACAGTGCAAAATAAAAAGACGCGTCTATTTGGTGCATTTTTCATGTGAAAAACACACTATAAATGATCAAGAATATTTGAAGCATAAGTAATACGGTAGTCAAATCAAGTGTTGTGCTGAAGATAGGAGTAATTAAGCAATAAAAATGCCAGAATTACAAAATAAACTTAATAATCATGTAATTGTGATCTTTCTTTTTAAAACTCAAAAAATGAATAGCCATTTCCAAAATATTTAGAATTTTCTTTAAACCATTCAACTGAGATCACTTACTTTTCAATATTTAAATTTAATCAGAAAGTTTTAGCTTTAATATTTAAAAAATTTAATCCAAAAAAAATAATGAGACTGCATAACCACAAAATTAAAAAAATAAAACACATTACACAAAAATATAATTAAATTTTTATTTTAATCTTCAATATGAACACTTTAAAATAATATATTAAATAATTAAGTTTTTCTAAAAAATTACAAGATTTAAAATTAAATTTTTTCATTATTAATATTAAACATAAAACTTTAATAAAAACTATTTTATATGCTAGATTAGGTTAAGAATTATCCAAACCAAGGGTAAATTCATACATTACAAATAATCAAATATAAGAACATTAAACATGACAAGGATTTAAAAATCATGAAGAGAAATTATTATATTTTAGGCACTCTATTATTTAGCATGAGCTTAACAACCCATGCCGACTCACTACGAATGAGTGCGACGGAGTTTGCAAAAGATCCAGCCAAAGTAAGTGCATTACAAAAAGGGTTGGAAAAAATGCGAGCAAATAATAATGCTCCCCCCTTATCACCTGAGTTTCGTACAAGCTTTAATTACTGGGCCAATACACATGGCTATTTTGGCACAGGTACACATGCAACAGACAAAGATTATTATGTTAATCAATACCGTATGCCACAGTGCTTACAGATATATAGTAAAGCAGTATGTGACAGTTACTATAAGCATATTCAAAATTCACCAGTCCCAAATGATGGCTTTACTGATGAAGTCTGGGGTACATGTCAACATGGCAATCTAAATTTCTTACCTTGGCACCGTATGATGCTCTATTTTTATGAGCGAACAGTACGTAAATATGTTGGGCAAGATTATTCACTTCCTTATTGGGACTATTACCAAGAAAAAGCTGCTAATGGTCAAGGTTTAGCACTGCCTAAATTGGTCCGCGGTAAACAGGCTGGTACTTTATATGATCAGTTCCGTACCCCAGGTTTAAATACAAATATCAGCGCCATAGATCCAGATAATGCCAGCGCTGCTCAAGCCTTTAAATGGGATAACTTCAAAGATTTCTCTAACCAGTTACAATCCCAACCCCATGGTGTAATGCACTGTGCGGTAGGTAAAAACTGTGTGCTACCAGATATGGGATTTGTACCTATTGCAGGCTTAGACCCCGTATTTTATATGCACCATGCAAATATAGATCGCTTGTGGCAATGCTGGTTAAATAAAAAAGCAAATGGGCAACCAATTACGCTTGAATGGGCCAAGAAAAATTTAGGTATGCCAGATAGTTGGTATGACACCCGATATACATTTGCAGATGAAAACGGCAACAAAGTCACCATGAGCATTGCTGATGTATTCACCCCTGGTAAAATTCCAGTTCGATATACCAATGAAAATGCTTGTAAAGTTCAAGCACCAGTTATGAGTAGTAAAGGTGCTGAAAAAGCAAACTTATTTAAAATGAATCATAAACCAGTCAGCAGTAATAAAAGCATTAAGCTTATGGGTGTAACTCAAAAAGTAGCCTTAGCCCCTCAAACTGCAAGTTTCTTAGAGAACTCAAACCAACTTACTCAAACAACGCTCTCATCAGGACAAACCTATTTAATATTAGATAATGTCCAAATGATTGGTAATCCAAATCTAACCTATAAGATTTATCTATCTCCAAAAAATAAACCTGAGCAAAAGATTTATGTCGCCACAATTAACTACTTCGGTGTGTTAGATCATGACCACGGCGGACATCCAGGTCATATTGGGCAATTGGTCTATCAAGTCAGTGATCAGGTTAAGCAATTAGGTATGCCTGCTGATGACTTAGAAGTTCAGTTTGTTGCTACTGATTTAACGCTTGATCAAGTGAAAGAAAAATTAAGCTCTCAAGGCTTGAGTATTTCTCAGGTTCGCTTAGAAACTTCAAAATAATAATTTAAGGGAGAGGCCTGATTTTTTCAGGCCTATATTCATTATGAAAATAGCTCATTTAATATTGTGCACGCCTCTAACTTTGCTTAGTTGGTCTTCATCAGCAAATGATTCTTCTGAACGTATATTAGAAGACCCACCTGATATGGCTGTTGCGCGTAATCATGTCGCATTACTTGCTGCACCGAATCCTACAGAGTCATTAACAAATGCACCGCAAATGCAATCCTCAAATGAAGCATTGTTTACTTGGGAAGTTAAAAAAACGAGGAACAGACTTTGGAACCCAGCGACAAATCGTTATGACGAAGTCCTTTTACGTAGTTATCAAGGTACAAATACGCAGCCCAATACGCCTTATATTGCTCCGACAATTGAAGTATTTCCCGGAGAAACTGTACGGGCAAATTTAGATAATCAACTTGATATAGACCCGATTACTCACAAAAAATTTCCTAAAGACCCCAGTTGTACTAGCGATCATTTTGATGTGAATAAACCACATTGTTTTGATGGCACTAACATGCACACTCATGGTTTATGGATTAACCCAGCAGGAAATAGTGATAACGTTTTAATTTCGATTAATCCGGGTGTTAATTTCCAATATGAATACAACATTCCACCCGATCATCCAGCTGGAACATTTTGGTACCATCCACATCGACATGGTTCAACGGCTATTCAAGTTGCAAGTGGCATGGCAGGTGCGTTAATTATTCGCGGATATCGCCAGCCTACCTCAAATAAGACAGGTGATTTAGATTTACTCACCTATGGTTTCAAAGAAAGAACTCTGGTTTTTCAGCAAATCCAATATGCTTGCTACGATGCTAACGGAAAAATCGAAACCGATCAAAATGGCAACTATATTTGCCAAAACAATCAAATTGGTGAAATTAGAGATTATCAAGGTTTTGGCCCTGGCGATTGGGGGAAATCAGGACGATATACGAGCATCAATGGAGAAGTTCAACCCTTCATCACTCAAGCTGTTGCAGGACAAGTTGAGCGTTGGCGAATGGTACATGCAGGTGTCCGCGACAGTATCAACCTGAGCGTTCGTCAAATGCAAAATATTCCATCTAAACTCAATTTGACACCAATGGGTGAAAAGAAATTATTAAGTGAAAGTTGTACAGGACCTATTGTAAGTCAACACATCATCGCAGCCGACGGTCTAACCCTCAAACAAGTTATGGACAAAACAGTAACCGTCTTTCAACCGGGTTATCGTTACGACGCATTAATTCAATTCCCTCAAGAAGGTCGTTATTGTTTAATTGATGAAGCGGCTTCGGCTTCTGCTAACGTGGATCGTACATTTTCACAGAAGCACTTACTCGGTATAGTTCAAGTCAATAAAGCCAGCTCTGATACGCAGTCTTTAACAACGGCTTTAAGCAATAATGCATACCGAAATATTGCCCCAGATATACGTCCCGCCGTGCTTCAAGATTTACAACAAAATCTAAAGCTCAGCCACTTTGTTCCTCATCAGGACCTACCAGCAACATCGAATAGACAATTTTTAGAATTTAATATTGATACATCTGTTAGCCCAACTCAGTTTCAGGTGAATGGAAAACCATACAAACCAGACCGAATTGACCGTACGCTCGAATTAGGTAAAACCGATGAATGGATACTCACTTCTAAATTAGCCAGCCATCCTTTTCATATTCATGTAAACCCATTTCAAGTGGTGGCAGTATATGACCCTAACGGTAAAGATGTAAGCGGTATAAATGCCGTTGATGACTATGACAAAACGGCTGCTCCTGACCCACAATATCGAGGTCTTAAAGGTACATGGAAAGATACAATCTGGGTTAAAAACGTACAAGGAGCCAGTTATAAAGTCATTGTTAGAACCAAGTACCAACGCTACATCGGTGACTTTGTATTGCACTGCCATATTTTGGATCATGAAGATCAAGGCATGATGCAAAATATTAGAATTAGTCTTCCTGATGGGAATGGTGGCGTTTCACAAGGCCATCACTAGTTTTGGACTGCAATAAGACTTTACTCTAATAAAACCGCTTATATTAAAATAAGCGGTTTTGGAATATTAATCTGGCATTTGCATATTTAATTTAATAGCAGTTACAGCTCAATCAACATTAAGAGAAATAAGTCGTTATAATCCGCCCAACACCTGATAGACATTATCTTCTGATGCTGACCCATTCATCCTTCTGGCGTAGTCTTTACCGTTTAATTCATATTTATGCTGGTATTTTTATTGCACCATTTATATTGGTCGCAGCATTCACCGGCTTACTCTATGCGATTACACCTCAACTTGAACAAGCGATTTATAAAGATGTTCTATACGTTGAGCCATTGAACCAAGCGCAATATAAGCTGAGTCAGCAAATTGAAGCCGCAAAGCAAGTGATGCCCAAGTCCGCGCAGGTAATTGAAGTTAGACCAGCCCCAAGCTCTGATCAGACAACTCGTGTCATTTTCTCAGACCCGATACATCATTTTACCAGTGAAGCTGTTTTCATTGATCCCTTTACGCTTCAAGCTAAAGGCCACCTAGCTGTCTATGGGACCAGTGGAGTTCTACCATTTCGGACTACGCTCGATCAGTTACATAGCAACTTATTACTTGGAAAATGGGGCCGCTTTTACAGTGAACTGGCAGCAAGTTGGTTAGCCATTTTGACTTTAACTGGACTGTATAATTGGTGGAAACGTCGTCAAAATCTAAAAATCAGGCAAACACAAAAAAATAAATTATTAAGATGGCATAGCACGCTTGGTTTATTTTTATTTCCACTCTTATTAATAATCGCCATTACGGGTCTTACATGGTCCGAGTGGGCTGGAGATAATATTCGGGTTGCTCGTCAGTGGCTCAACTGGCAAACCCCAACATTAGCAACTTCTCTTCAAACAGATCATTTACCTACAGTGATGCATCATGAATATCACGAGATGCCACACAGTGAAAATCTTAATTTAAATATTGTGTCCGGTGAGTACGATAAAGCCCTTTCAATAGCTAAAGTACATGGCATTGATGCGGCACAAATACAAATCAAACCACCCACCAGTGGAAATCAAGCTTGGACAGTGGCCGAAATTCAGCGTAAATGGCCAACTCAAGCAGATAGCATCGCCATTAATATGGAACAACACAAAGTCATCGATCAACTTGCTTTTAAAGACTACTCACTGGTGGCAAAACTAACTCGTTGGGGAGTTGATGCTCATATTGGTATTCTATTTGGCTGGATAAATCAGTTGGTTTTAGCACTTTATGCGCTTGCACTTTGTATCATGATTATTTATGCATATAAGGCTGCATTTAAAAACTCAAATTTAAAACTCATGACCACTCACTTTGTTGGTCAAAGCTTATTTATTTGGAAGCGTGCAACTGGCCAGCAAAAAGTATTGTTAATGCTAGCTGGCATTGTGTTAGGCCTAAGCTTACCTGTTTTTGGTTTTAGCATATTATTTACGCTATTCATCTTTGCAATGCGTAAATATATTCCTTCTAAACCATAAATCTTAAAAAAGGAGCTAGGCTCAAACTTTACCTAACTCCTTTTTGAATTAAAAGTTCCAAGTCAAAGATAAAGTTGCCTTTAACGGCTCTCCGGGTTGTACCCATTCATCCGTATAACTAGAAACGTAATAGTCTTTATCGAACAGGTTATCAATATTTAATTGCGCTCGTAAATCAGGACGAACTTGTATATAGCCCCCAACATTCACCACCGTAAATTCTGGTAAACTGGTTCCATTATCTATGTAGTTCGCACTGCGTTTGCCAAAATAGTTGATCGTTCCTACCAAACCTGCTTCTCTTCCCAATAGTTCAAACTGGTAGTCCGCATTTAAATTTGCGGTGTGCTTGGGAATATTTTTAAGACGAGCACCTTTTGTATCAACTTCGCTTTCAATGACCGATGCCTTTGTAAAAGTATAATTGGCTCCCACACGAAGATGATCATCGAATTGATGTTTTAACTCGACTTCTACACCATGACTCTGTACACGCCCACTATCTACATAAGTATCGGTAATACCTTCAGTCAATAGATGTTGTTTATCTAAATCAAAATAGGTCAGTCCAAACCAGCTTTGCGGTAGATATTCGTATTTGGTTCCAATTTCCCAACTTTGAGTTTTCTCGGGGTCATAAAGTTGATTTTCTTTATTAAGCCCCGTATTTAATTCGAAAGATTTACCCCAGTTGCTATAGAAGGAAAGTTTTGTCGTAGGCTGGTAGTTCACACCCACGCGTGGACTAAACGGCGTAAAGTCCTGTTGATCTGAAAGACCTGTTTTATAGTCATCAATTTGTTGTTCCAGACGGTTAAAACGTCCCCCAATCAGTACATTCCATTGAGGATTTAAAAAGATCTGATCTTGTAAATTCACTCCCAACATATTTTGGGTTTCTTTAGAGTTTTTCGTGGTTCTAGTCAGCGCTAAAATATTTTGCCCATACACTGGATTGTAAATATTAATCGGGCTTGATGTACCCACGGCATTACGCAGTTGAATTTGATCTATGGTGTAGTGTCCAGCTTCGACATTTGCAACAAGTTCGTGCTTTACCGCTCCTGTATCAAACTTCCCGCGCAGAATTGACTGAAGCTGAAATGTATCTGTTTCAAATTGACGATAACGTCTAAAACGGTTTGCGGTTTGTCCATCTGCGGCAATGCTTGAAATTTCAGTTGAGGTTCCTGCCCGCTCCCCATGGTTATAGCTAAGAGCAGTGGTGTTATTCCAGTTTTCATTGAACTGATGATTCAAACGTAACTGATACATCTGATCTTTAACCTTAATGTCACCATCCGATGGTTCGCCTAAAAAGGTCTTTTTGTTAATAACAAACTGCCCATTAACCATCGGGATACCACGATCAAAAACACCTTGGTGTTCGGAAAACTCAGTATCTAGATTGAGTTGTGTTTGATCCGATATTTTCCATGCAAGCTGTGGAGCAACAAAGTAATGTTGACTATCGACCTGATCTCTAAAACTCTGGTTATTTTCATAAGCCAATCCCAAGCGATAAGCCAGTGCATCATTTAATGCGCCTGTACTATCTAGAGAAGCCCGATATTCTTCTAAGGTACTGCCACTTAAACTCACCTCATTTTTTTGCGTCCACTCGGGCTGTTTAGTTGTAATGTTCATAATGCCACCAATAGCACCTTGCCCATACATGGCAGCCATTGGACCTTTTAAGAAATCAATTGCTTGGACATTGACCATATCTCTTGGAGTATGGATGCCACTTAAAGAACTCAGACCATTACGTAAATAGCTGGTTCCCATATTGGGGTCGGTGCTAAAGCCACGAAATGAGTAGTTGTCCCAAAAACCTCCACCATAACTATCCTGATAAACCACGCCATTCACTCGTGATAATGCATCACTCACCCGCTGAATATTATTGTTCTTAATATCTTGTTCCGACACATGTGACTTGGTAAATGGAACGCTCAATAAGCTATGGTCAAATTGAGTTAACGCTGTTGAAGAAAAAGAAGTCTCGGCAACATCTTCAGCCTTAATTGTTATTTTCTCTAATTCAGTCGTCTGACCATTAGGCTGGCTTTGTGCCATTGCCGACATCGAAAATTGAGCAAACAAAATACTCCACGCCAGTGGATTGAGTAAAAATTTAGACATGACAAACTCTGTTTAGTAATGAATGAGGGACTTATCTGTACCCATTAACCAATTAAGCAAAACAAAGTTGTTGAGGTGGAGCACGGCCTTGGGGCGAGAGAAATAAACGCCGTAAATAAAATAATATATAAGTGAGAGTTGCTAATATGATTAAGCGAACAGTCACTCCAATTTCAAACAGAGATAATTTGAAGCCATCAATTGTGGCGATGTGGCTATACAAATAACAAAAATGACAACCTTTGTTTGAGTCGTGGTGGGTGCTTTTATCTAGAAGCTTTTTATTTGAATCGTTTTTAAGATGATGAGAAGAATGTAGTTCCGAGCTCATTTTTGAATGATTCATCACTTCTACAATTTGCTCACATACCGCTTGCTGATGCATTTCATTGGGTAATAGGCTTTGCCAGAACACAAAGTTCTGTAGCAATATTGCTAGCAAGCCAATTATGGTCCCAAACCGATACATGAAAACTTATTCTCATCAATGTAGGTCGGAAAATAACATAATTTCATTCAAATCATTAGCGTTTTTTATTGGAACCCACATTCGAGCAAAAAAAACGAGCAATATCACTACAGCAATATAATCAAAGAATTACGCAATCTGCACCAAAAAATAATCCAGCAACCTTTCCCTGTCATCCACACTATTTGAATCTAAAAGTTGAACCATCGCCCCATCAATCACAAACAAAAACATGTGCGCATCGGGTATTGAGGCCGTACTTTTTACCGTTAAAAGTAAATTATAAATTTCATTGATTAACCAGTTTCGATAGTTAACTACAACCTGATAAGCCTTAGGATGTGTTTTTGCAATTTCAAAAATGGCCTTAAATGGCAAATGATAAAGCCCTTCTAAATCTGCATGTAAAAAGTAAATTTTGCGAAGTTTTTCAATTACGGTTAAATCTTTCTGAACGTAGATGATTGAAAGCACCTCTTCTTTTAATCCATCTTTTTGAAAGGTTAAGCTCATTTCAATGAGGCGTTCTTTTGAGTGAAAGTAGTTATAAAACGTGGCTTTCGGCATCTTTGCTGCTTCAATAATTCGGTCTACTCCGACCTTATGAAAGCCATAATTATTAAAAAGGTTCCGAGAGGTATGTAGCGCGCTTAAAGCACGAAATGGGAGATCTGAATGTGGCATAGTTTTACCGTTATAAAATAAATTCTTTTTGTATATAAATGAGATATAGCATCGCTACTTTTCTAATAACTGAAAAAAAGGCATAGCAAAGCCACAAAGACTGTGCGTGGCACATCTCAAGTTTTATTGTTGATTAAGTTTTGAGTGATAATAATTTAAAGCCTGAAAAACCTAACGGCGATCAAACCTTTTTAAAAAGTTTAAGTTGTGTCGATATAGACTTTGGCAATGACTGCCAAGAAATGATGAATGTGCAAAGCCAACTCCTTTTTATTGGGAGTTCTGCCAAAACATTATAAATTATGGTGGCAGAACGAAAGGGGTTCGCAGACTGGTCAAACGAGGCCAGCACACCCGAAGGTGTCCCCCTCCGTTCCACCATAGAGGGGGCACGAGGGCTCAACACTAAAAGTATGAAACTTTTAATGCTCGTTTGATTCGGTCTGCGACAACCGACTGGCAATGTAGGCCAGCCCGCAAATGGTAATCTTCAAAAATTAAGGTGTCAATGTGAAATTGGCTAGAAAATATTTAATTAATTATTGTTTTTCATTTAATTACACAATTAAGAAAAACCTTAAATATTGGCTTAACAATTTACTTTTACAACAGTAATTTAATTAGTGTTTATGAGGAATAAAAACCATTAGGACACTCAGTACTGTAAAAATTGTCATAATGACAATCATGGTCGTAGGTGTTCCCGTAGATAGCCATGCAAGTAATAATGAAGAAATGATTCCACTTCCATATTGCAATGAACCAATCAGTGCTGATGCTGAACCAGCCATTTCAGGTACACCATCTAGTGCTGCCGCGGTTGAGTTGGCTGCAATCATGCCATTCATAGAAAAAAAGACAAAAACCATTGCGATAATGCTATAGATTCCCCCAATTTGGGCATAGAACAAAACGCAAAGAATTAAGAGCGCCAACATGGCAATCGCAGTGGTAAATTTGAGTAGTTGATCGAGGCTAAATCGTTTGACCAAGTTACGATTCACAAAACTAAGTCCCATCACCCCAACGATATTGAGTGCAAATAACCAACCATAATGTTGTGCATCTACACCATAAAAAGAAATATAAACAAAGGGTGAGCCAACAATAAAAGTAAAAGCAGCAACATAGAAAAATGTCACACACAATGTATAACGCATAAACTGTCCGTTACCGAGTAACTGACGGTAATTCCTAAACGTATTCATCACTGAAGTGGTGGTTCGTTTTTCGGGGGCATGAGTTTCGGGCAAAAAGAACAACGATATAAACATTATTCCGCCAATCATTGCTAACAACCAGAAAATACTATGCCACGTACTAAACTTGATGATTTGCCCACCCAGTAGTGGCCCAGCAATCGGAGCGATTGCCATAATAATCATCAGCGTTGAAAGCATTTGAGCAGCTTGGGTCCGAGCATACAGATCTCGGATCATAGCGCGACCAAGCATTGGACCTGTACACGCACCAAAAGCCTGAAAAACTCGCCAAAACACGATCTGTTCAATCGATTGTGATAATGCACATCCAATTGAACCAATTACAAAAAGAATCATGCCAATAAATAAAGGAATTTTGCGTCCGATACGGTCGCTCATTGGTCCCCATATTAACTGCGCCAATGCGAACCCACCCAGAAACCCTGTAACCGTCAGCTCAACATTCCCATTTAATTCATGTGCCATTTGTGGCATGGCTGGTAAGTAAATATCTGTAGAAAGTGACGTAAATGCCATTAATGCACCTAAAATCATCATAAAGAACCAACTTGAGGTCTGTATGGTGATTTTAGAATGTGAGATGGGGGCAGATGGTGTTGGCATTTGAGAAACTCTATAAATTTTGCTTAGATAAAAATGAATCAGTCCAGTTTATTTTGCTTAAGCCATTCTGAAAGCAGTTGTGCAATTTGTCCGTTGTTTAGATCAGAAAAAGGAAAATGAGTATTTCCATAAATACCAATTTCTGGCAAATGGACTAATTGAGCGTGTCCACCATGTTGATTAATCTTATCAACCCAAAGCTGTGCCATTTTTAAACGCACACGCCAATTGTCTTGCCCTGCATTTTGCTGGCCTGCATAGCCATTTTTTTCAGTGGGAATGTTGTCGCCATAATAAATAATGATTGGCATTTTGGTCAGCTTCTCGAACTGTGCCATTTTTACAGGGGTCGGAGCCAATGTTCCTGTAGCACTCGACATCGGCTCAGGCAATTCATTTTCAGGAAAAACAAAACCACTTCCCGGTTCATACGCAACAATGCCTTTGACCTGATTGGATTTGATTGCTGTCCACCAACCTGGCCCACCACCTTGTGAATGGGTGATGAGTACGGCATCTCCCGATTTCTTCAAAACCTCAACCATTGCATCGCTAATTACCTGTTCATCATAAGCTCCAGTATTTGGAGTCATTTGACGGAAATATTGATTTAAAGCTTCTGGATTTTTTGAAAACTGTACACCATTAAAAAAATTAGGATATTGCCCTAAACGAAACATATTAAACCAAGCTTGGTCGTTAGTCGTTGCAGGTATTTGCGCCGCCACAGTCGATTGGCCTGCTTGTCCACGGCGTGGCTGATCCACTACATAAATCGGGAAATTCTGACGTAGAAAAATTGTTTGAAATCCCTCTCGACCATCAGGGGTAGTTCCCCATGTTTTTGCCGACTGGCCTGCACCATGTAAAAAAACCAGTGGATGAGGACGGGCATTTTCAGGAATTTGATAAAATACAGAAGCATGGTCACCATGCAAAGTTTGACCTTGCGGGGTAAACAATTGTTTATCATCAAATTGACCCGCAGTTTGAATCACTTTTCCACCCGCTGCAAAATTACCTTGTTGGGCAATCTTTAAAATATTTGATTGCTGAGGGTTAATTGAGCAGGCTGAAATTGAAGCCGCAATACAGATTGAGAGCAGCACTTTGCCGAACATCGAGTTGGTATTCATCATTTTTTTCTCATCTCAATTATTTTAATTGCTGAACAACACTTTGAGCATTGTTTGCCAAATCATTGCCAACGGCTTGCTGTAAAGTCGTCATAATTTTCTGCATTTGAGTAGCATCTACACCAAGATTTTGAGTAATTCTTAAATGCGAACGTAATTGCGCATTAACATCTCCTAATGCAGATAGCGTACTCACAACAACTAATTCACGCTCTAAAGGAGGCAAGTTATCTCGGCTAAACAGATAACCAAACAAATGGGCTTTCAAAGCGTGATCCATCGTAGGTGAAAAATTATCGAACAATGGTTTTGAATTATCTTCGATAGAGGTTTTATTCAGATAAGCGAGTCGTTCTATACCAAGCTGATAATAATCGGTATTAGTTGGTAAAGTGCTTGGCATTGCGCCCTGCGTATCTTTAATACCCTTTTTCTCACGCTCTTCAAGTAGGCTTTTAAAAGTTAGCATTCCGTTTAACGCACGCGGAAAGCCTGCATAAGCATATTGATGTGCAAATACTTCTTTAATTTCATTGACCGTTAAACCACTATTCAACCCACTGACTAATGCGGGCTTGAGTTTTTCAATATCTCCTCTTGCAGTAAATGCAGCAATTGGAATCAAACTTAATTGCTTTTGATTTAACACCACTGATTTACTAACTTTGGAAGATTCTGATGTTGGTTTAGCATCAGGTAAATTTACTTTTTCTAACCATGTAACACTTTTGCCATCTGTAGCAACTGGACTCATGGCGATGTGCGACATCGGGCTATGTTCACTTGCCCCATGCCAATGTTTAACATTGGGTGGACACCAAATCACATCTCCCTTATGAATGGTTTGAATAGGCTTACCCCATTCTTGTGTCCGCCCTTCGCCCTCAGTCACAATTAAATATTGACCGTGAGGATGGGTATGCCAGTGAGTAATAGTCCCTGCTTCAAAACTCACAATGGCAGGAGCAACATTACCTGTGGAAGGCATGACAGGGAAACGTGAAAACTCGGCTTTACCTGAAAAGTTATTGTCTGGGGCAGATTGAATAGCAAGTTGCTCTGCTCGAGTAATCTGCTGCTCTATCTTGTCTTCAGCCCAGACCATTCCCGAAAGAGAACTCATTACCAGTAAGGCATTCACTTGATGTTTCATCATATTTCCTCTCATCCTATAATATGCAAATCACAAAGTTTTCTATTTCAATTTTTTGCTATAGAAAGCGGTCAACTGACCCATTGCCTGTTTGACATATTCAGGCTTCCAATACGTTTCGATATGCGTCGCATTTGGAATTTTGAATAAGGTTTTATCTTTTGTGCCTGTGGCTTTTGCAAAGGCATCTTCAGTCATATAAAGGCTATCGGCCTTGCTGCCTACGATCATTAATAAGGGCTGATTGATCAACTCGATTTGATCGGTTGCATCCCAACGCATCAGATCAAGCAAACTGCTCATGGTATATTTAAAAGTTGAATTTGGATGAGCATGTGTTCTCCAATAATATTCATAACCTTGGCGATACATCTCAAATGGTAATTTGGCAATCTGCTCATCGGTCATATCTGCATCGCCTGCATAGAGAACCGTACCTCCTGCCGCTTCCTGAGCACGAGCATCAGAGGCTTGTTTTAAACGCTGTTGAATCGTGTCTAACTGAGAATCTGCAAAACCATTACGGCGAACTCGTCCTGAGTTGAACATGCTTAATGTAGCCACAGCTTTAAAACGTTTGTCCGTTTCCGCCGCTGCCAATGAATAGCCACCTCCACCACAGATTCCAAGTAAACCTAAACGCTGACTATCTACACCTGCATATTGGGTAATAAAGTCTGCCATGCCATGAACATCTTCAATACGATTTTCAGGTTTATCTACACTACGCGGTTGACCACCACTACCACCTTGATAAGCAGCATCGGCCGTAATAGTGATATAACCTTGTTCAGCTAGGTGTTGTGCATATAATCCGGCAACTTGTTCTTTTACCCCACCATTTGGGTGTGCCACTACAACTGCAGGATATTTCTTATTGGCATCATAATTAGCTGGGGTATAAACATTGGCAACAATATCCAAACCATTAAGCTTATAAGTCACAGGATGTATATTGACTTGCCCTTTAACGTTTTTAGTAATTGCACCGCCATACACTAGGCCAAAAGGGTTGTCTTTTTTGTCTGCTGCAAAAGCGGCACTTGAAGTCGTAATTACCGCAGACATTAAAATGGTATTTAAAATTTTCATCATCATTCCTTCTCTAACTTTATACATCCATTTTCCGATGGGCTAACCACTCAATCATGGCTGGGTCACGATGCGAAAAAAATGCGCTGGTTGCTGTATCCATTGCCGTAATTTGGGTCATATCTTCAGTTGATAATTCAAAATCAAAAATATCGATATTTTCTTGCAAGCGTTCTTTACGTACCGATTTCGCTAAAGACACAATATTTCGTTGAAATAACCAGCGTAAAACCACCTGTCCTACAGACTTACCGTATTTCTGCCCAATCGTTACGAGTACAGGCTGATTGAATAAATTATTACGGCCTTCAGCAAAAGGTGCCCATGCTTCTGGTTGAATATCACGAGATTTCATCCATGGCACAGCATGCAATTGTTGGTTAAATGGATTGACTTCAACTTGATTGACTGCAGGTTTTACCTTATTAAATGCGATAAGATCAGCTAAACGATCAGGATGAAAATTACTGACACCAATTGCACGGATTTTACCTTCAGCATATAACTCTTCCATTGCTCGCCATGCGCCATGTACATCACCAATCGGTTGATGGATGAGATAAAGGTCTAGATAATCCAGTTGCAAACGATTGAGTGAACGTTCAAATTGTGCTTTTGCACCTTCATAACTGGCATCTTGTAGCCATAACTTTGTAGTAACAAATAATTCATCACGGGCAATTTGGCTTTGACGAAGCGCGTTACCAACTTGCGTTTCATTTTGATAAGAGGCAGCCGTATCAATCAGTCGATAGCCTGCATCTATCGCATGTAATACAGCTTGTTCACATTCCACAGGATCTGTCATTTGAAATACGCCAAAACCAACAAGCGGCATTTCAACATCATTATTTAATCGTACTGTTTTCATCGTTATCTCTCACCACGTACATACAAGGTATTGGTTAAAAAATAACTATAACTCGACAATAAGGAATGTATTAGCTAGGCAATTTCGATTACATTTATATGAATTTTTGATTAATCACATTCTATTAACAAAAAAAATAGTATTTTCGAGGTGCCGAATGTCTGAAAATTTAGATGATTTAAAATCTTTTATTATTGTTGCTCAAACAAGGAGCTTTACCAAAGCAGCAGGACAATTAGGTGTATCCCAATCTGCCTTAAGCTATACGCTTAAAATGCTTGAACAAAGACTGGGTATTAAACTTTTGAATCGAACAACTCGAAGTGTTTCCCTCACACAAGAAGGTGAGCAACTTCTTAATGATATTGAACCTCTCATCACCGGCATTGAACAAAAGCTCTATAACTTGAATGAATTTCGGGATTCACCTCGCGGCAAGTTACGAATTAATGGGACTGAAATTAGTCTCAACTTTTTATTATGGGAGAAATTATCCAAATTTTCACACGACCATCCCAACATACAACTTGAACTGACTATGGACTATGCCTTTACGGATATTGTTAAAGATCGCTACGACATTGGCATTCGATTGGGGGAAAACGTCCATAAAGACATGATCTCAGTTAAAGTCAGCCACGAGTTAGAAATGATGACTCTGGCTTCCCCCACCTATTTGCAAACATACGGCGCTCCTCAAACTCCTGATGATCTACATCAACACCGATGTATTGGATTACGCTTACCCAGTCATGAACGTATTCAATCATGGGAATTTAAAAACTCGCAGCAAAACTCAGAAATTCAAACACTATCTCCCGAGTTTTCAATGGTTGTTAGTCATGCCAGATTGCAGTTAAAAGCAGGTTTAGATGGGTTAGGAATTGTCTGGCTACCAAAAATTATGGTCGAGACCGAAATACAAAAAGGTAATCTTGTGATAGTTTTAAAAGATTGGGATATGAATTACTCGGGTTACTATATGTATTACCCAAGCCGTCGTGAGTCTTCACCATTATTTCGTTTATTGGTAGAAGCATTACGTCTTTAATTTTCAGATATTCATGAAATAATTGAACCTAACCCTCAACATTTATGTTCAGATTAAACCTTTGAGCTGTGCACCCTATTCATAGTATGCACAGCAAAGATTAAACCTGATTAATGATCAGATAAAGTTTTCATATCAATCACGAAACGATATTTCACATCACTCTTTAACATACGCTCAAAAGCTTCATTAATATTTTGCATATCAATCATCTCGACCTCAGAAACGATATTATGTTCACCACAGAAATCAAGTAACTCTTGTGTTTCCTTAATCCCGCCAATCACCGAGCCAGCAATTGATTTTCTACCCAAAATCATAGGTACTGAATTTGCGCTAATTTCACCCAAATATCCAACCAACACAATTGTTCCATTTAAAGCTAAAGTTGGAATATAAGGCTTCAAGTCATGGTTATAAGGCACAGTATCAATAATTAAATCAAACTGATTTACGACTGACTGCATTTGAGTTTCATCTGTTGATAACACAACATGATGCGCTCCGAGTTGTTTTGCATCTTGTTCTTTGTTGGCTGAGCGGGTAAATAATGTCACTTCTGCGCCTAGAGCATTTGCAAGTTTAATTGCCATATGGCCCAAGCCACCTAAACCAACGACTGCAACTTTACTGCCCTTCCCAATATTCCAATGGCGAAGTGGTGACCATGTGGTAATTCCTGCACAAAGTAACGGCGGTACAGCTTGTGCATCCAGATTTTCAGGTACTTTTAATACAAAATCTTCACTACAAGTAATTGTTTGAGAATATCCGCCGTAGGTCGGTCGTTGATCATGACGATCTACACTGCCATAAGTTTGGATATTACCTTCTTCACAATATTGTTCTAGTCCTGAATGGCAAGCAGAACAAGTACGGCATGAATCGACCATACAGCCAATTCCTACGAGGTCGCCAACTTTATATTTCGTGACTTTGGCACCGATCGAGGTGACACGACCTACAATTTCATGACCCGGCACTAACGGATAAGCACTGAATCCCCAATCATTTTTAGCTTGATGTAAATCGGAATGGCAGACACCACAATATTCGATTTGAATGACAACATCATCTTCACGTGGAGTTCTACGTTCAAATTTAAACGGAACTAAAGGAGTTTCTAATGACAGCGCGGCATAACCTAAAACTTCAATTGTCATATTTTTTCTCTCATGTTTAATGTTTAATGTTTAAATCAAGACGATTTCTTGGCTGGAGCTTCATTGGTGGCTATTGATTTTGAAAAGTCGTAAATACGTTGTGGAAACGGTGAATCAAAAGGCTTTAATCAATCGACTTTTTTGCCATGTTCATCAGTATAAAAATGAAAGCTGTAAGGTGTTGTTCTATTCCTCTCACAGATTTGCCTAATCCTCCGAATTGTTGCAATTCTCTCTATTTTTCTTATTTGAAATGCCTACAATAAAAACACAGATGACAATAGGTGAAATCTGAATGACGAATATGTCTCTAGGCAATAATGAAACACTGGCTCAACTTATCGATCAATGGACCCGTGAAAAAGGTACATTCGAAACGCCTATTATGGGACTGACTTTATTTCGTGCAGAAACATTGACCCAACCAACGAGCAGTATGATGGATGCCAGTCTATGTATGATTGCTCAAGGGAAAAAACAGGTTATTCTTAGCGAAGAAGCCTATACCTATGATTCAAATCATTTCCTTTTTACGGCAATTGACCTGCCTGTGATTGCTCAAGTTCTTGAGGCTTCGGTTGAACAACCTTATCTTTCAATAGTGCTACGACTAGACCCTTATGTGCTTGCCCAAATCATGCTTGAAGCCCATATTCCTTTTAAAGATACAAATACTGAAAAAAAAGGAATGGCTGTTGGAGTCGTAAATTCGGAACTGAATGATGCTTTTATACGGTTATTAAAACTACTAGACACACCACAAGACATACCAATCTTGTCTCCCCTTATTATTAAGGAAATTTTTTATCGTTTATTAATGAGTCCACAAGGTGATCGGCTTAAACGCATTGTGGCGGCAGGAACTACAGGCCATCGAATTGTGAAAGCCATTGAATGGTTGAAAACAAATTTTGCAAAATCATTTAGCATTGAAGAGCTCGCAAGCACAATGGGTATGAGTGCATCAAGTTTTCATCAGCATTTTCGTGATATTACTTCAATGAGCCCCTTACAATATCAAAAAAGAATGAGACTGACCGAAGCACGGCGTTTATTAATCACTGAAGAATGTGATATTTCATCTACAAGCATGCAAGTAGGCTATGAAAGTTTGTCGCAATTTTCTAGAGAATATAAACGCTTTTTTGGCGTTCCGCCGTCGGTGGATATAAAGAGCGTATAAAAATAGACAAGCATTTGCAGATTAATTTTTTATAACCTGAATTACCCTAAAATAATTCAGGTTTGTTATGTCGGTATTTCTACACCGAACACCACTGGAAGAATAATAGTTAGTTAGCTTTAGATATTATTTCAATCATCTCTTTTGTTGGTCGTAAGTGGCCTAATTGCCACTGTTCAGGAGGATACTCATCAATTCGTATCCAGACATGCTCCCGAAAAGCAGCATTTCCCTTTCCTTCGATCTCTACAAATAAATCTGCTATTCGTTTAAAAAGCTCAGCCTTACTTTCTTTATCTAGTAAGCCTTCTATTGTTTGTATATTTATAAATGGCATAATGCTACCTGAATTAACCCTAGGTCTAAATTATAGACTCATACTAATTGGAGCTTCACTGAATGTCAAATCAAATTATTCCAAATAATAAATTCTCGGCAGATGTGTGCGGAATTTTTCAAATTGCTGAAATATTGAATGACACGTGGACCATCCTCTTATTAAGAGAAGCTTTTTATGGGATAACTAAATTTAATGAATTTTTAGAAAATACAGGCATATCAAAGCAAATTTTATCTAATCGACTAAAACATCTTATTCAATTAGAAATATTTGAATTATCTATTTATAAGGAAATCGGCGTTAGAGAGCGCAAAGAGTATTTACTCACGCCAAAAGGTAGAAGCTTAAATATTGTATTACTTGCAATGCTTGAATCTGGCAGCAACTTTATTGAAGCTAATCAAGATGTGGTTAAAGTTTTCCACAAAAATACGAATGATTTACTTAAATTAAAGCTGGTTGATTCAAATGATCAGGTCGTTAGCTTGGAAAATTTAGAATTAAGATTAATTCATCGTCAGGTGAAAGCTGATTCACAATAAATAAAAAAAGCCCTGAATATTCAGGGCTTTTTTTGTCGCTTATTACTCAGGAATAATATTCACAGCACTTGGACCTTTTTGGCCTTGAGCGATATTAAACGTTACTTTCTGACCTTCATATAAAGTTTTGAAGCCAGAAGAAGCAATTTCTTTAAAATGAGCAAACACATCTGGACCAGATTCTTGTTGAATAAAACCGAAACCTTTAGTTTCGTTAAACCACTTTACTGTACCATTAGCTGTATTAGACATAATATATCCTTTAATTTTAATAATTTGAGCCATTTTAAAATGACAAATATAACTTGAAAAAATAATAACGAATTGAGCTTAATATCTGAAAAAACGAAGGATTATGACTAAAACTGCGATACTTAAAGAAGATTTACTACAAGTCTTTTTTCTAGTTAAATTAAGCATACAGGAAATCAATATTTATTCAAGATATTTATATGCAATATTTATTTTTTTTATATTAAAGAGATATACATCATCTACTTAGCAAAGATAAATGCCTATTTTCGTTAGACATTTATCTCTCACAGGCCTATCTGACTTTTTAACTATATTTTATTTTTTATAAGCCAATCTAAGAAAACTACATTGGACTCGCGCCTACAGGCTGAGCATTCGGATGTAAGATATGAAATTTATAGCCTTCCACAATGTTCTTTAATTGATTTTTTATGGCTGCATTTTTATCTTTATAAAAATGATTATTACGATTGTCACGAGGTTCAATATTGCTAAAAGTAAGCTTAGCTTGATGATCTTTAACTTCTATTTTCAGAATATAATTAAAGGAATCATCCGCTACCTTAATCATATTTCTGCTTAGACAGTCCATACAGTTATCAAATTTTAGCCCTGCATGTCCTTTAATTGTCAGTATTTTATTATTGTCATCTGCCTGAATAATCTTTCGACTTGAAACATAATCCACAACATTGTTTCGCCAGTTTTTAGAAGCATCATAAATTTGCGTTTGGCTTAAACCTTTGAATTTAACAATTTCTGAAAAATACTCGTTTTTCTTTTCAGCAGATTTTTCATCAACTTTATGAGGCAAAGAAAGACAACCTTGCATAGCTAGTACGGTAAAACTTAATGTAGCAGCTAAAATTACTCTTCTCACGTAACGCTCACTTTTTAAAGAGACTAGAAGTTAGAACCTCCAAATTTACACCAGCACATCGAATAATTTGGTTTATATAAAGTTAAAAATGCAGCACTTGATGGTTGGGTTCTATCAAGTGCTGCTAGGTTGAAATCATTGCTAAAGGATGCTTTAGCTTGAATTTCCTATGGGTCTATCTTTGATCGTTTCAGTTTTCTGGACGAGTCACAATTGGAAAAATATTGGTAGACTTTTTAAATAAAGAAAAGAACTTTCCAATTTTTAACGGATTGCCCTCTATTTCGCTGTCCTTAGAAAATAAAACTTTCGAACCACTCACTTCACCTGTAATTAACTTTAAATATAAAAGTTTAGTCAGCTTCAACGTTGGACAGTTTGTAGGTAGATTATCGCTGTCATATTTATCAAAGAGCATGACCGAGTTTTCAATCCGTAATGAAAAATTTTCTTGTGTATCGGTCAAGACTAAGTTCATACACTGATTTTCATTTTTTAAATTTTCAACATCCAGATTGGTTGCCATCGCTTCAAGAAATTTTTCAGTCGGCGTATGAATAAATAAACCTAATAAATCCGAAGTATTCTTAACTGGAGTAACGCCTTGTAATTCTTGTGCACCCGATAAATAGAAATTACGCCAAGTCGAAGCTTCCGCTGAATATCCTAATTGTCGATAAGTTTTTGCCAGCAATTCTTTAGCTTGAAAATTCTTTGGGTTATTAAATACTAAATGTTTTAGAACTTCCGCAGTCCATCTGTATTCAGCCTTGTCATAAGCTTGCTGAGCATTTTTTAAAGCATTCGCCTCTCCACCTGCCAGTTCAATATATTTCTTTGCAGCATCTTTAGGCGGTAAAGGGTCTAAATTTGACGGGTTGGCATCAAACCAACCCATGTAGTATTGATATACAGCCTTTGTATTATGTTTTAAGGTTCCATAATAGCCGTGAGCATATAGCTTTTGGTCTAACTCTGGTGGCAGTTTAATCTTCTCTGCGATTTCAGCACCATTTAAACCAGAGTTCATAGAACGAACAGTTTGATCATGAATGAATTTATAGACATCTCTTTGTGTCTTAATAAAGTCTTGAATATTTTGTTGCCCCCAAACTGGCCAGTGATGTTGGGCAATAAAAACTTCTGAGTTTTGGGTTTGCACTAAAGCTTGGTTAAGATAACCGACCCACTTTAACGTATCGCGTACTTTAGCACCCCTTAGAGTATAAAGATTATGTAGCGTATGGGAGAGAATCTCTGCGCCGTTATAAAGCTTAAGTGACGGAATGGAAAAAGTTAATTCTGACGGCGCTTCTGAACTTGGAACGTTATAGAATACAAAATCCAAACCATCGATATTTAATTTTTGTTCTTTCTGCGTAATCAACTGATTCGGTTCTAAAATTCCGATTTGTCCTACCGCTACCGCTTTACCTAAACCATTATCCACCAAACCTTCTGTATTTTTAGGTAAAAATGTACCATACATATAAGTTGCTCGGCGACTCATGGCTGGCCCAGCCATAATGTTCTCACTAGTCGCTTCTTCCATAAATCCTTCAGGAGCAACAATGGGTATCTTTCTTTGCTTCAATTCTTCAGCAGAGATAACGCCGAGAGCACCACCAAAATGATCAACATGGCTATGCGTAAAAACAATCGCTGAAATTTTCTGGTTACCTAAATGCTGTCTTGCAAATTTAATAGCCGCTTCAGCAGTTTCTTTAGAGGTTAAAGTGTCAACAATGATCCAGCCTGTATTACCCTGAATGATGGTCATGTTTGCCAGATCAAAACCCCGAACTTGCCAAACACGGTCCGTCACCTTAAACAAACCAACATTATTATTTAATTTTGCTTGTCTCCACAGGCTTGGATTTACAGTATCAGGAGCTTGATCTTTAATAAAATTAAATGCATCAAAATCCCAAATCACATCTCCTTGCTCATTTTTTATTTGACCGGTAGGTTTAACGATAAAACCCTTTTCAGCATTTTTAAACTCATCAGCATCTTGTAGATTATACTTACTACCGTAAGAGGCATTTGAGTCAATAACGGCCTTCTCTACTTTAGTTTCTGCAAATGTGTTAAATGATAAAGTGCATAACAATGAAGCCGTTAGTACTTTGATTTTCATAAAATTTCCTTAATATTTTATATGCTGTTTATCCCATAAAGATTGGGAATATTTTTATTGATTTAAACCTTCTTATTGAGCAAAGAAAAAACCAATCTTTCATTAAAAGATTGGTTGATTTTCTTTACATCTAGATTTTAAGAACAACCCTTTGTTTCAAAAGCGTCTTTAGAGGTGTAGCGAATGTCTGGCAAATAATCACCCATTACTGCTTTTTCTTCACCTGGTACTTTCACCTTCTGAACAGCGTGAGCAAAGGCATTATCAGGTAATAAATTACGCATAATAAATAAACCAAAGTCTGAGTGACCGAAAGCTTTACCATCTTCGGCTGTATAGCCTGAACCACGAGGGCTTAGCTCAAGGAAATATACTCCACACTCTTCTCGTGCATTCGCTGGTCGATCTTCTGGTAACGAAGCAACAATCGTATAAAAACCGTCTTTATCTACTTTTTGAATATTTTCGTCATAGAGACAATAGTTTGTCGCGGTTGAAATCACTTCATTTGTACAAATTGACCAATAACGTATATCTGTTTTTTGAACAAACGGATCATTATTAAAAGTTTTCGCTGTAGTTGGAACTTTACCTCGAAGTTCGATCACTTTACCTAATCGTCTACTTACTGTCGCATAAACATATTCATTGTCAGGTGTAGCCCAAAAACCAAGTTTTGGTGTGACAGCCAAACCTTCACATTTATCAATCGGCTGTTTTGTAATAGGATCGAATTTATAAATACATTTGAAGCTATCTAAAGCACTAAAAGCTTTGTACCATTTCGGTTCCTGTTGTGCAGGAAAACCCTCATATCTATTTTGGTTAAATGCATCTACAGTATTTTTTAATGGTACTGCCGATATACGATCAATAGGTGCTTTTTTTACTTGTAGAACATTACAAACATCTTGGCCTTTTTTAACTTCCCCATTTGCAAGTTGTACTTTAAATCGAGGGAAACTCACATTTCCTTTAATATCCATATTTTTGTTGGGTACATATACACGATATAAAATGGCAACTTTGCCATCACCTGTTTTTGGGGCATACAACGTATTATTTAGAGGATTACTTGGTAAATCTCCTAATTGCAATTGTGCAGAGTAACTACGCGCTTTGCCAAGACGGTTATTCCCGACTACAAACGGGTTGATTGAACCTTGATTTGGTAAAATGGCTGCATCTAATAGTGAATTAACCCGCTCACCTTTTGCGGTATAGCTCACCAATGAAAAGTGACGCGAATAAGGATAATCCCCATCAATCATTACTTTTGCACCTTCTGGAACCGTAAATTCTGATGACCAATACGTTACATTAGAATCAGGAAAGGCATAATTTAACGGGTCTTCTCCAGTATGCTGTTTACTTGTTACAGAATCTTGCCACATGCAATCTGTTAACTCAGTTCCTGGGTTTGTTGGTTTATTTACCTGAGTAGAATCATCACTATCATTGCACGCGCTCAAACCCACAGAGCCAATAACCGTCAATAATATTGCAATTCTTAACTGATTAAATTTTTCCATAATACTTTTCCATGTTGACCAAGCGATACAAACTTGATTTTTTGTTATATTTCTTAATCTCGAATTTTTTCGAGATCTAATCCATTTAGATTAAAATAATAATCCAACTAGATTAAATATCAAGCTATTTTTATCAACAATGAATAATATTATTTTTTTAAATAAAATCAAATACTTAAAAATGATTATTGAAATATCAATACTAGAGAAAAAGTTTTATCAATTCTAATTACACAAGTGAGGAGAGTTCAAAAACGTACTGTCTAAACTGGTTCTATAAAAAATATAGGGTGAGATGAAGCGATGCTTACTCAGTGAAAGATAGGAAATTTTTTGAGGCTTATGAATAAAAATGTTCTGCTTTAAAACGAATTCCTCCCTCAATATAATCTTTTAGATATTTGGCGATTAGTTTATGGTCTTTAACCTCTGTTGGCCAAAAATGCTCAATTCCAACATCACTAATCACATTTAAAATGATGTTAAAAGTAAAAAGTACTTTAAGTGAAATCGCATTTGGGTCTGCATCTGGTAAAGCTTGTTGTAATAGACCTACGGCTTTATTGGAAATAGGTACTAAAGTTTTTGCAACAATAACGCGCCCTTCATCTCCGGCACTAATCGTTTTAGAGAAAAATTTTATGTAATGAATTCCGTTATTCTGTAAAAGTATTTTTATCATAGGTTTCATTAAAGCATCTACCACATCAGAAACTTGTACATTATCGGGTGGAATAGCATTTAATAACTCTAAACTATCAATAACATAAGGCTGCATAACATGATCTAATGCAGCTTCCACGAGTCCCCATTTCGATTTAAAGTGGTAATAAAGAGCTGACTTATTTGCAACTCCAGCAGTTTCATTAATTCTTTGTACTGATAGCGTTTCAATATTATTTTGTGAAAAAAGAATAATGGCTGCTTCTATCAATTTTTCTTTAGTTTGTTTACTCATTAGATTCCACAGTACAAGTTAAAATTAATGGTGTTAACTTAAGAAAATATCCCCATTCTTATGCATTAACCTTTAGAGAAAAAGAATAATCCATATAGATTAAATATCAAGTTGTTTTATTCTCAAATAAGCAAAAAAAGAAACTATTCTTACCAATTTTTGAGGCCAGAAGTACTTATAAAATTATTTTAACTTCTCATTGTAATTTATATTTTTCATAAACAAACCAACTGCATATTCAACCCAAGAACTAATTTCACTATCCGATATGATGTAATTAGGATGTGTAAGACACTTAAGATGTGCATCACTTCGTAGTAATGCTAAAAATATATTCGCAGCGATATCAGCAGAAGACTCTAATTCAATTTCACCATTTTTGGCTGATTTTTCAAGATAACCCGCAATAATATTAGCAAGACGCTGTGGGCCAACTTGAAAGAATTTTTCAGATAACTCTGGAAACCTGACTGCTTCTGCAATACATACCCTAAAAAAAGCCAAACCTGAATGCGATAATATAAATCGAAGGTAAGTTTTTCCAATTTCAGTTAAAGCAGAACGTAGGTTTTCAGCTTTTGTCTCGACTAATATAATTTGCTCTTGCATGTTCGTGCATTGTCGTTCAATCACGGCAGCAAACATCACTTCTTTATTTTTATAACAACCATACATGGTTGCTTTTGAAACACCCGCCTCTTTTTGAATCATATCTGTTGTGGTGCCACTAAAACCATGAGTCAGAAAAAATTTTGTTGCTGCATCCAGAATTTTTTGATCTTTTTCATTAGCTTTCGATGAACCAGACATATTGACCTTATAACAATTTTAGCGACTTCGTTTGTAGTGTAACTCATCGAAAAGTTCAAAATCGAGAATTGACGGAAATTTAATTAGAGAGTAGAGTACCGATCGGTACAGTACAGTAAATATCTACTCCGTGCAATGAATTGATGTTTAAGATTTAAGGTAAAAGATGAATAAACGCCCCCTCATCGGTTTAGCAGGTGCAATATTTGCTGCAATGACTGTTGAATTTAATAACCGCATCACCAGCATTACCTTAGCCGACATACGTGGAGCTATGGGAATTAGTGTTGACTCGGGTTATTGGGTCAACAGTATTTATGCCAGTGCCATGATTATTGGAATGATACTTTCCACTAGTTGGGCGGTCATTTTTTCTATGCGAAGAGTTCTTCTTTTTGCTATAGGGCTTTGCCTCTCCTCTAGTGTTTTAATTCCTTTTAGTCCAAATATCGAAATATTTTATTTATTACGCGCCTTACAAGGGCTCGCCAATGGTCTAACCATTCCTTTACTCATGGCCTGCGCGCTTAGATTTTTGGGGCCAGATATTCGTCTATGGGGCTTAGCCTGCTACGCATTAACTGCGACTTTCTTTCCCAACTTAAGTGCTGCGCTTTCTGCCTTTTATTTAGATGTGATTGGCTGGAAGATGATTTTCTTTCAAACCATCCCGTTTTGTGCCTTAAGTGCAGCGCTGGTTTATTTTGGTATTCCTCAAGACCCTTTAAATTATTCAAGAATAAAGACTTACGATTGGACAGGCGCTATTTTAGCCATTATAAGCTTAGCAAGCCTGAGCACCATGTTATTACATGGCAATCATCTAGATTGGTTCCACTCTAAATTAATTTGTGTATTGGCTTTAATAAGTGTCATCACTTTACCGTTATTTTTCATACATGAATGGCGTTCTCCATCCCCATTAATTAAACCGCAAATGCTCGAAATACGAAATTTTGCTTATGCCATTTTTGCGCTGTTTTGTTTTGTGATTATTGGGATGTCGACAAGTACATTACCACTCAATTACCTGAGTGCTGTACACGGCTATAAACCCACCCAAACCATGTGGATCGGTTTACAAATCGCGGCATTGCAATTTATCTATATTCCCATTGTCGTTAAGCTTTTAAATCAAGCTTGGGTCGATAGTCGATATGTGCATGGCTTTGGTTTACTTCTAGTAATCGCAGGCTGTTTAGGTGCAAGTCAGCTCGACACCACTTGGAATCAAGATCAATTTTATTTTTGGCACGCGATTTCATGTTTAGGGCAAACCTGCGTAGTGCTCTCGTTGCTCATGATGGGTACAAACAGCGTACATCCAACCATGGCGATTTACGCTTCACCAATGATTAATACTCCGCGTGCCATTAGTGGCGTACTTGGTGTTTGTATTTTGGATTGGGTGAACCGAGTACGGGGTGAATACCATTCAACACGACTGATTGAAAATACAGCCCAACATGTTTTCCAAAATATTCAAGGCCCTGTTATTAACCCTCTTACCCCACCTGTACTGACTGAAAATGGCGCAGAACGTGTTTCAGGTGGTTTATCAGCCCTAAATTCTGCGATTCAAGCGCAGCAATCTGTTTTAGTCATTAGCGATCAATATCTGATTTTAGCGGGATTGGCTGCGTTTTTATTGATCGTTATGCTGATTTTGCCCGTTAGAACCTATCCGCCACGTATTGCTCTCATTAAGTTAATGAATAGTCATAACTCAGGAAAATCTTTATGAGTACTCTCGAAGCCCAAGATACCACCAACATCGAACCACCCAAGTTAACAAAGGTGCAATATCTTAAAAAGCATTGGGTTATGGTTATTGCATTCATTATTGTCTTGGCATCTATTTTATGGGTTTTAAAACTTATATTTTTACCGTCTTCAGTTGTTAAAACCGACGATGCACATGTGGATGTAGAATACTCAACCATTGCCCCTAAAGTGTCTGGCAATATTGAAGAAATTTATATTAAAGATCATCAGACTGTAAAAAAAGGACAACTTTTAGCACGCATTGATGCACGTGATTATCAAGCTGCTTTGGCTGAAGCTGAATCCAATTATGCAAAAGCACAAGCGGACTTAAGCGAAGCAATGCTGGCAGTTGATAGACAACCGACTGTTATTCGAGAAACAGAAGCTCAGCTTAGAAAAGTAGAAGCAGGAATTACACTTACTAAAGACAACACGGCGCGTTATGAGCAATTACAGGCGCTCGGTGCCGAGTCGAGATTAATTACACAGCAGTCAAAAACCACATTGACTGAGCAATATGCCGACTTAGACAGCAGCAAAGAAAAAGTAATCGATGCGCAATATCAATTAAACCAATACAAGATTCAGGTACAAGCCAAACAAGCTGCCCTTAAACAGGCACAGGCCGCCCTTGATAAAGCAAAACTGAATCTGAGCTATACAGAAGTTCGAGCACCTATTGATGGCATGATTGGTCAGAAGTCTGCCAACGTCGGTAACTTTGTGAGCGCTGGTAATCCACTCATGGTCGTTGTGCCTTTAGACCAAGTCTATGTAGAAGCCAACTTCCGTGAAATTGAATTAAAACAGATTAAGATCGGACAACCTGTTAATGTCTATGTAGATGCTTACAATATTGAGCTAAAAGGCGTGGTAGACAGCTTCTCTCCATCTACTGGCGCATTTTTCTCTCCGATCTCGGCAACCAATGCGACTGGTAACTTTACCAAAATCGTTCAGCGTCTTCCTTTACGCATCAGACTCATTGAGAACCAACCGGATATCAAATTGTTGCGTCCTGGTTTATCTGTTTTAGTTTCTGTGGATACGAACAAGAAATAGACTTAAGCCAACTCTTCAATAGTAAAATTGGCTTATTTCTTAGGATATGAACTCGTTCGGCAATGTATTCACACCGAATTTTGCTGATCGAATACATTTCGAGCGCTTTCAACCATTGGAAGCTTATCAATTGTCCATGCATGCAGTTGTCGCAAGGGTTGCTGCAATGTATTACCCAGAGGCGTGATTTCATATTGAACAGCGAGTGGAGATGAAATCACGTGACGGGAGATAAGTCCATTACGCTCCAAACGGCGAAGACACTGGGTTAGAGCCTTTTGTGTAACACCTTCCAGCCGACGCTTAATCGCATTAAAACGATGTGGCCCGTCATCTAAAACGGCTAATACCATCATCGACCATTTATCTGCAATCTGATCAAATAAAACTCTGCTTGGGCAATTTGATGAAAAGCACTGCGGTTCAATAACTAACATCGAATTTTCCATGAATCTCTCCGATCAATCACATACCAATATGGTACTAGGTGTAAATTTTATACCAATCTCAAAGCTTGAACAATAAGGTTCCAGCCTTCCTACTTAGCTAGCTTGATTGAAGATTCCATCATAACTGCACAACGAGTAATTACCACAAAATGCATGCAGAGATGGTTTACACAAGGATACCTAGGCTATTTAAAGTACCTAATTGACACTAGGTTTATAATATATACCATTAAACATCACACCTTTTTAAGAGTTTACTTGATGTCTGTTCTCAATAATTTCTTCCATCCGCTTAAGCTTGCTTCAGGCATCACTCTTCGCAACCGTATAGTGATGTCACCCATGACAACTTGGTCCGGTACTGATGATTTTCAAATCTCGGACGAAGAGGAAGCCTATTACCGGCTCCGCGTCAAAGGTGTAGGCTTGGTCATTAGCGGCTGTGCCCAAGTTACACCCAATGGTATTGGGTTTACACATGAGTTTTCTGCTGCCGATGATAGTTATATTCCAAGCCTTAAACGACTCGCGGATGCTGCAAAAAGTGGTGGCGCACCAGCCATTCTTCAGCTATTTCATGCGGGCAATAAGGCTTTGCCTCAATTGATTCCCAATGCAGACGTAGTGAGCTCGAGCGCCATCTTGACGAAAGCTACTCCCTTTATGGCACCACAGACACCTCGGGCACTAGCAGGCGATGAAGTCTTAGAAATAATCAAGGCATTCGGCGAGGCAACACGACGCGGTATCGAGGCTGGCTTCGACGGGATAGAAATACATGGTGCACACGGATTTCTTTTACAAAACTTCTTGTCGCCAGCTACTAATACGCGCAGTGATGAATGGGGCGGCTCATTGGAAAACCGCATGCGGTTTCCATTAGCAGTCATTGCAGAGGTCAAGCGCGTCGTAGCACAGCATGCTGACCGTCCATTTGCCATCGGTGTTCGCCTTTCTCCCGAAGAGACAGGAGATGAAGGATACCGCATTAATCAAACTCTTACTTTTATTGATCAGTTGTTGGACCTTGGGATTGATTATATCCACGTCTCTTTGGCTAACCTGTTGACTGACCGCCCTATCGACAATCCAACTGGACCATCCATCATCAACCACATTCTTGATCGAGTGGACAATCGCGTGCCTGTCTTAGCCGCTGGTGGTATCCTGACACCAGATCAAGCCAAGCAAGCACTAGATACTGGACTGTCTATGGTTGCGATTGGACGCGGATTGATTATCAATCCAGACTGGGTTGATAGCCTTAGAGAAGGACAAGAAATAGTTGTCGAACTTGATCCAACTAAAGTAAATGCTCTCAATATCCCAAAGAAGCTATGGACCATCATTCAAAGCATGCCCGGCTGGATTCCTTTGAAGCAATAAGGGACTAGTAACATTAAGGCCGCATATTTGCTTGACCACCGCCCCGAATTTGTAATTCTTATCATTTATAATAGCTCGATAGATATTTCTCTATCGAGCCGCTTATCGATGTCTATTGCAAACAATTTACAACATAAAGTAATTATGTATTCTTAGATTTACAGGTGCGATGATTGCGTTATTCTTAGGAAGAAAGCCGAAGATATAAAAGCATTTTCTGATATATCTAGAGTATGAAAAAAGAGACCTAAAGTCTCTTTTTTTAATTAATCTAAGTTCATGGCAACCGTTCTGGTTGCTTTACGCTTTCGCGTGACGAACAACCCGCAAACGACCACCACTAAAGTTACGCCCAGAGATAAAGTGGTTTCATAACTATAGGCTGGTGATAAAAACATATAACCTAAAACGGTCATAATGACTAAAATCACAAACCAAGTTAACCATGGGAACAACCACATTTTAAAAGATACAGCTGTACCCTCTTTTTCCCATTTATGTCTTAAACGCAATTGTGAAAATGCAATCACCAAATACACCAGTAATGCAATTGAGCCTGTGGTTGAGAGTAAGAACCCAAAAACTTGTCCCGGGAACATGTAGTTTACAGCGCAGCACACTACACCAATCAACGTAGATAAAAACACAGCCGAAGTCGGTACACCTGCTCCATTAATTTTTGTCACAACTTTCGGGGCTTCCTGACGTGTACCTAAAGCAAATAACATGCGAGATGAGGTGTAAACTGCGGCATTCATACAGCTTGCAACTGCAATAAAAACGACAGCATCCATAATCAGTTTAGTTTCAGGAACATTAAGACTCATTAATACAAACTGAAAGGTGCCGAATTTTTGTAAGTCTGGTGAACGCCAATCGACCAAAGCAACTGCAAGGAAAATAGAAACAACAAAGAATAAAATAATTCGATAAAGCACTAAATTCGTTGCACGTTTAATTTTTTCTTCGGGATTTTTAGATTCTGCCGCAGCAATTGAAAGAATTTCGATTCCAAAAAATGAAAACGCCGAGATTAAAATTGCTGATAAAACCCCGCCCATACCATGTGGCATAAAACCACCATTTGAAAACAGATTGCCGACACCACTCACATTTGTTGCTAAAGGCCACATTCCAAATACAGCCATTGCCCCGATAATAATAAATACTACAATCGCAATGACTTTAATCAGTGCAAACCAAAATTCAAACTCACCAAAACTTTTGGTACTAAAAAAATTCGCTAGGCTGAGTAAAATAATAAAAGCGAATGCATAAACGGCACTAGAGATTTGCGGGAACCAAGCATGTAAAATTTCAGCTCCAGCAATCGCTTCAATTGGAATAACCAGTACCCAAAACCACCAATATAACCATCCAATGGTAAACCCAGCCCAAGGGCCGATTGCTTTACGGGCATATGTAGAAAATGAACCTGTATCTGGTTGTGCTACGGCCATTTCACCCAGCATACGCATGACCAGAAAAACTAAAATACTTGTAATTATATAAGCGAGTACGACGGCTGGGCCTGCTTTTGCAATTGCCGCAGAAGAGCCTACAAATAAACCCGCACCAATAACGCCACCAATACTGATCATGGTGACATGTCGATTAGAAAGTCCTTCACCTAATTTTGTTGTTTTATCATTGTTCATATTCGATTCCTTCAAATTGACAAACTGATTTTAAAACCGTCTTAAAATGTACTTCTCCAACTTGTACGAAACAAAAAAGGGAAAATCAGAGTTTTCCCTTTTATTCATCAATTTAGTGTAGGCATAGCGAATTGTTTGGATTCACGGACTTGCGTCGAAGGCCAACGTTGCGTAATGGTTTTACGGCGTGTATAAAAACGTACACCATCTGGACCATAGGCATATAGATCACCAAACAATGAACGTTTCCAGCCACCAAAACTATGATATGCAACCGGCACAGGTAATGGCACATTGACCCCTACCATACCGACTTGAATATTGCTGGTAAAATAGCGTGCTGCTTCACCATCACGAGTGTAGATACACGTTCCATTACCATATTCATGGTCGTTAATCAGTTGCATTGCATCTTGCATGGTTTGTACACGAATGACCTGTAAAACAGGGCCAAATATTTCTTGCTGGTAACTTGTCATGTCTGGTGAAACTTGGTCAATTAAAGTCGGCCCAACAAAAAAACCGTTTTCATAACCTGCGGGTTTTGCGTCACGACCATCCACAACAATTTTAGCACCTTGTTGCTCAGCACTCTGAATAAAAGCTTGTACTTTATCTTTATGTGCTTGCGTAATGAGCGGTCCGAAGTCATTACGCTCATCTGCATAGTGACCAAACTTCAACTGCTTCATTTCTTGTTTTAATTTTTCAATCACAACATCTGCAACTTCATCTCCAATTGCAACAGCAACGGACAGTGCCATACAACGTTCGCCAGATGAACCAAAAGCCGCGCCTAACAAAGAAGTTACGACGTTATCAATATCTGCATCTGGCATAATAATGGCGTGATTTTTGGCTCCGCCTAATGCTTGACAACGCTTACCACTCGCGGTTGCTGTACGGTAAATGTACTCTGCAATTGGGGTTGATCCGACAAAACTAACCGCTTGAATTTTTGGATGATGCAATAACGCATCAACAGCGTCTTTATCACCATTTACAACATTGAAAACACCATCAGGCAATCCAGCTTGTTTTAACAGTTCAGCTAGAAATAACGCAGCCGACGGCGCTTTTTCTGAAGGCTTTAAAATAAAACAGTTACCGCAAACAATCGCCATTGGGAACATCCACAACGGAACCATTGCTGGGAAGTTAAAAGGCGTAATCCCAGCAACCACACCTAGCGGTTGAAACTCGCTCCATGAATCGATATCAGGGCCGACATTTTTCGAATATTCACCTTTTAAAAACTCAGGCGCGCCACATGCATATTCAACATTTTCAATGCCGCGCTGTAATTCACCTTTTGCATCGTGACAAATTTTTCCGTGTTCTTCGCCAATCAGCTGGCAAAGCTTGTCAGCATTTTCTTCGAGTAATTGCTTAAATTTAAACATCACACGTGCACGCTTAATCACTGGTGTATCGCGCCATGCTGGAAAAGCTTGCTCTGCAATTTGAACCACTTGATTCACTAACTCGGCATCTGCAAGTGCAACATCTTTCGTACTTTCACCAGTCGCTGGATTATAAACAGGTTGTTTCTTGGTAGTTTTGGTTAGGAGTCCACCATCAATAAAATGCCCTACTACTTTAACGGTTTGCTGACTTGAATCTGTGTCTGTGTTGGCAATCGCGTTGCTGTCAAAATTCTCTAAAGTGTTCATCTTTATTCCTTGTGTCTATTCATCTTTTCCAATTAAGTTTTAAGTCGATCAATATTATTTGACTTGATAAATTGCCTCGCCCACGGCATTCATGAGTCGTTGTAGCTCTGCCTCTGTGCTATTAAACATCGGGCCAAACTGAAGCGTGTCGCCGCCAAAACGCACATAGAAACCTGCTTTCCAAAGCTGCATGCCAATTTCAAAACCACGAATCGTCGCATCGCCATCACGCGGTGCTAATTGCACAGCACCAATCAGCCCGCAGTTGCGTATATCAAGAATATTTGGAGCGCCTTTTAACTCATGTAAAAGTTTTTCAAAACTTGGAGCCAATTCAGCCGATTGATGAATTAAATTTTTCTTTTCTAAAACATCGAGTGTTGCTAAAGCAGCCGCACAAGCCACCGGATGCGCCGAATAGGTATAGCCATGGGTAAATTCAACCGCATGTTCAGGTAAATCTTGCTGCATAAAGGCGTCATAAATTTCATGGCTTGCGACCACACCACCAAGTGGAATAGCACCGTTGGTAATTTGTTTGGCAAAATTTAAAATATCTGGCGTGACATCAAAATATTCTGAAGCCGTCCATTTCCCCATTCGCCCAAAACCAGTAATGACTTCATCAAAAATCAGCAAGATATCGTGTTGATCACAGATTTCTCTTAAGCGTTTTAAATAACCAGTCGGTGGTACAATGCACCCTGCCGAACCAGAAACTGGCTCTACAATGACTGCGGCAATATTAGATGCATCATGTAGCTCAATTAACTTAAGCATTTCATTGGCAAGCTCTACACCACCTGTTTCAGCACAGCCTTTGGTAAAACTTAAATCTGGCTGTAAGGTATGCGGTAAATGGTCTACATCCATGAGCTGACCAAACATTTTACGGTTACCGCCAATACCGCCAAGACTTGTCCCTGCAACGTTGACCCCATGGTAGCCACGTGCGCGCCCAATCAGCTTGGTTTTGCTTGGTTTGCCTTTAATGCGCCAATAGGCACGCGCCATTTTAATTGCGGTGTCGGCAGACTCTGAACCTGAGTCGGTAAAGAACACATGCTGCAATTTTTCAGGCATATGTTGAATAATTCGTTCAGCTAATTGAAACGACAATGGATGGCCGAACTGAAATGCCGGTGAATAATCCAGCTTTGCCAACTGAGTACTTACAGCTTGCTGAATTTCAGGAAGCGTATGCCCAGCACCACAAGTCCACAGACCTGATAATGAGTCGTAGACTTCACGGCCTGCGCTATCAATTAAATAAGATCCTTTAGCGCCAACAATCATGCGCGGATCTTTATGGAAATTACGATTTGCAGAAAATGGCATCCAATGCGCTTGATAATTTAAGCTCATCTGAGCATTTGATTGAACGGTTTCAGATGCAGAATCACCATCAGTTAATTTGTCAATATCAAACATAATCACTCTTCTTGTTTTGAGGTTATTTTTTGAGTGTACATAGCGATATAGTTTTGATAAATTCAAATTGTCTTGAGTTTAGATTTAAAAAAACAAAACTAAATGAAACCAAAAAAATTAAATCAAGTGACTGATTTTGATATTAAATTACTTAAAATATTTAAAACAGTTTGTGACTGCCATAGTTTTACATCTGCCGAAAGTATTCTTGGCATTAGCCGTTCTGCCATTAGTCTGCATATGAGTGATTTAGAAAATCGTCTGGGCATTCGGCTATGCCAGCGCGGACGCGCAGGGTTTGCATTGACTGATGAAGGACGGGAAATTTTAGAATATATAGAAGTACTCACCGCATCTATCGAAGACTTTCGCTCTAAAGTTAATCAAATGCATAATCGTCTAAAGGGTGAATTTAATATAGGTATTATTAACAACCTTGTGACCATGCCAAGTGGCTATATTACCAATACGCTGGCACAACTCGCCGAAGAACATTCTGAGGTTATTATTAACATTAGTATGAGCACACTTTCAGATATTGAGTGCCGTGTGCTAGATAACCGTTTACATGCGGGAGCAATTCCCCTTGTTACCCCTTTGTCTGGTTTAGATTATTTTGATTTATATAGTGAAAGCTCATTTTTGTATTGCGGTAAAAACCATCCACTGTTCAACCAATGTAGCAACCTCAATTTAGATGAGTTAAAAACCTGGCAAGCCGTACTCCCTAATTACGCCATCACTCCAGAAGCAGCAAAGTTGCACCAGCTTTTAGACTGTAAAGCGACTGCAAGTGACCGTGAAGGAATCGCATTCCTGATTTTAACCGGAAAATTTTTGGGTTTTTTACCCGATCACTACGCAAAAAAATGGGTTGAAGATGGTTTTATGCAGCCAATTTCAAAGGAAAAAATGCATTACAGTACCCCAATTTGCTTAATTACTCACAAAGGCAAAAACCACAATATTATTTTAAAAACTTTTATGGATATGCTTGAGAAACGGATATTGGGGGAATTAAAAAAAGAGACCAGTTAGCTGTCTCTTTTTCTCTATACAGATTCACTGTAGTAAAAAACAAAACATATGCATTCATATTTAAAAATAAAATCAAGTATCTTGTTTTCTAGAAGTACAGCATTCAACATACTTCATATGCTTTTAAAATTATTTATTAAAACATAAAACTTCATTATTATCCTACTACACAATTTTCAGTCACATTACTGCATAGTTATATAACCTACTTTGGGATTAATTAGCATTCCAATCGGAGGATTGGAATGCTAGAAATTATTTTACCGTCAATATAGATATAATATTATTGATATCCCAAGGTTGACAAAGGGGTGAAAAGTCAGCCTTAAAGACATCTAACTCTCTAAAATTAAAATTTTCATCAATCAAAAATGTAATATTAACAGGTGTATTATCAACATCTTGATAGTTTATTTGTATATCACCTGCTTTTAATGATATATCTCCACTCGAACCATCATATAATATCCTTATTGACCCCATTCCTCCATCATCAACCTCATCACAATAAAGATCATTTAAAGGTTTTGGTAGACTAATAGGTAACTTAGATTGTTCTATTAACTTATTAACAATATATATCTCTTGTTCAGTTAATTTTCTCATATTACTTTCCTATAATTCGGCCAATATTAATAATACCATCTGGTCTACGAAATGCTGTATATTGCAACTTCTGCCCATTTACAGTTACATTCCCGTTATAAACCTGCCCAGATTTAAGATTTGATAGGTTTTTATTAATATCAGACCTGACAATTGATTCGACATCTCTACGATTTACCCCCAACTTATCTACATGTCTCCAAGTATGATAAATTTGGTTAGCATTTTCTCCAAAAATAACTTTATCTTCATCATCTGGGGGGGGGGGTGCAGTCCCACTTCCGGAGGAAACTGAAACAGGCTTCACAACCTTATTATCATCAGTGCTATTAGAATTAGCAGCTAATGTTGCACTTACCGAGATTCCTAATTGTGCAGCTCTCGAAACACAAGCAGCATTTGTAGCACAAGTACGAATTGCTCCTAAAGTTAAGCTTACAAGTGCTTCACCTGCTGTTGGTAGAGCAGCTAAAAATACAAAGTTATTCTTTAAAGCATTATCTGCCGATGCTATAGCTGTATTAGAATTATATCCTGTGACTTCAGCAACTGCACCCGCTATAGCTTTTGAAACCTCCACAATTTGATCTCTATAGGCTAAAGCATCATCAACAGTATTAAAGATTTTAGGCTGTCTTAAATACTCAGCCATTGCTTCACCTACACCCGCACCGATTGCTCCAGCTTCACAACTTTGTTTTGTAGCTGCTGCTGATGCGCATCCGGCTGCAGCATGGGCAACTTTATGTAAGACATATTCAACACTAAACCCCTGACTTTCTAGCGGTTTAATATACTGGGCCATCGTACTTTGTAAAGCTGACATTGCTCCTGAAGCCAAGTATTTTTCAAGATTTTCACTTAGACTATTCCCTGATACTGCTGTGTTTATTCCTGCACTAATTGTAGAATTAATCAATGCTTGAGCAGTATTTCCTGCTATTTTTTGTACGAAATCTCCGGATTGTTTCAACTTTTCAATATTTTGCATCATGGTAGTGCCGCCAATTGCATTTAATGCACCAGCTGTCGCAACAGATATTGCCAAACCTTTTACAGATTCCTTACTTCCTAACTCTTTAAGCGTTTTACCTATATCCCCCCCATTATTAATTAAACTTACTGAAGCTTGTGTTGTTAATGAGACCACTGCTGCCTGAGTCATGGCAACAGCACTACCACCTAATGTTGCAGCTGAACCACCGAACGCACCAACAATTGCAGTACCAGCCCCTGCTGTTGCCATAATTACAATTAAAGCAATAATTGCTGCACCAGCGCCTGTTAAACCTTGCTGCTTATAGTCCCAATCTTTTTGAGTTAATAAAACTGTTTGCCAATCTACATCTTTTCGATTAACAAACTCTTTTAAATATTCATTCCCAGGCTGTTTAGATAACTCAAGAATTGCATCACGTAGCTCTATTTTATTAGCATCTTTTTCACTAATTGGAACTTGTACCCTTAAACCACCCGTAGCTTTAAACGTGGGTAAAACTGGTCCATTGAAACTTGGCAATTTTGCAGTTTCAGTAATAGAACCTTTATCCTGCATTGACTGCCAGACTACAGAGTTTTTTTCTTTTTTTAGAGTTTCACTAACTGTAGAGGAAGCTCCTTCTAACTGAATTGTACCACCCGCTTCAATGGTAGCTCCTTCAAGATAATTGAATTCAGTACCTTTAAGTCGGGTATCAAAACCAGATTTAGTTGTAATATAATCAGCTGTTAACACCGCAGGAATTTCTGATTTAATATCACGTGTATTTGTACTTTTACTATCATTATATTTAATGCCAACCCAAGTTTTTTTCTTTGTAATATCTGTTGTTTCTTGTCTAACGTCATCAGCTGTAAGGAAATTTAAATCACCACCAGCTTGAATTGTAACTTTACCCCCATTAGCCGTTAAGTTACTTGAATACATATCAATACTAGTACGATCTTTCCCTTTCATTTCCGCAGTATTTTTTCCTTCACTACGAATATTGATATCCTTAGCTACAATGTCAACTGATATCCCTAAAGATTTATTTGAGGTTTTAACAGTGGTAATTCGTGTTTTTTTACCGTACCATTTCTTTTGAGTTTCAGTTTGTTCACTTTTGTCATAACTATTATCAATTGCAACATCAAAAATAATATTTTTATTAGCTTCAATATTAACACTATCCGCTGAATCAATCCTTACACCTTGTAAAACTAAATTGTTTGTATTCTGCTGACCAGTTGCTTTGATTTTCACTCCTTTATAACCATTAATTTCTGTAGGGTTAACAGGGCTACGCCATGAATAATTAGTATCTGTAGGTTTAGCAAATTCATATGAATCTTGAAGTGCATCAATAATTATTGAACTTTGAATTGTTCCTTGCTTAACACTATTTTCTTTATCACTATTGTATATACCTTGGATATTATATGTCTCACCATTTAAAGTACCCATAGCCTCAATATTAACTTTGCCTTTTGTTGAATCAATCATTGCACCGCTAATACTCACTCCTTTTGCAGCAGCAATATTAATATCATTATTATTAGACCTTAGTATTGGTTGTGCATGTTCATATCCTGTCAGTGATTGACCATATAGGGTTATCGCTTTATCAATATCATTTATTTCTTGTGGGTAAAGAATTGTAATTTTTCCCAACACCCATGCACCTAATTGGGGCAGCATTGGTCCGTTTGTGGTTCCGCTAATTTCAATTTTGACTAAATATTTACGCTCTAAACTTTCTGCTAATTTTTTAGCCTCACTTACATTGAACCCCAGTTCATTGGCACTATGTAATCGTTTTTTTAAAATATCTAGAAGTTGGATATATTCTGGATCAGCAGCTAATTTATCATTTTCTTTTTGCAAATCTGTTTTAACTATCTTCAAATTATTAAGATACTTAGTTGAAGCTTGTTTATTTAAAGTATTTTTAATTCCACTAATTAAAACATCATCTTTAGTACCAACTATCTTAATATCTTTTTGCGCTGTTAACTGTGAACCTTGAATATCAACTTTAGCACCCTCTAAATTGATACCACCATTTGCTGTATCCAACTTAACAACCTGTTCCGATCCATTCCCCGCAGTTCCACCATAACCTTTTAAAGTTAAAGTGCCGGTTTTAGAAACAAGTTCTATATCACCCACCGCCTTTAGACTATAAACTTTTGGATCAATGGTTAAGTTAGAATTGGTTTGAATAGTTAGGTCACCATTTAAACTATTTAACTTTGTATCGTTCTTAAGTAAATCACTTCCGACCGCATTTAAGTTCAGTCCAGTCTGGCCTAAAATAAAACCGCCCGCCTCTAATAAAACCGCTCCGCCCGTTAAATTTGTATTTTGTAGTACTTGGTTTCCTGTAGCCGTTACAGAGGTCACACCCTTAGATGTTAAGTTTGTTACTTTATCCGCAATCCATTTGGTCGCTGGCGTATACTCAGCATTGCTATAAACTGTACGACCAGAGCTTACCGCCAGATGCTGGTCTGAAGTAGCATTCACACCCTGTAAAGTCAGTAAATCTTTTGCATAGAGTTCAGTATTACCTTTTGACGTTAATACGCTATCGATAATTGTGCTCATGCCTGCTCTACTATTGATCGCAAGTTTACCAACCGTAGAGCCTAGATCTG
>RCUL01000173.1_pt1 | contig 52961 bp, 68 predicted proteins | sample 2167521 | NCBI WGS metagenome assembly RCUL01 (sample SAMN09932745, study PRJNA488358) | compost metagenome | feature: garden; material: soil; isolation source: compost soil in acetic acid-enriched culture | place: Germany: Experimental Botanical Garden Goettingen | collected 2016-01-27
CGACGGCCTGTCCCTGGCGGGGCTGATGCCGAAGGTCTCGTAATCGTGGAAGTAGAATGTTGGCTGTGTAACTTGGTTCTTTGATGTGCTCATGCGTTCTTTATTATTCGCCTAGTAGTTTGATTTTATGGCTGTTTTAGATGTGTTCAGTCTTGCCTGAGCACTCATAATTCATTTGTTGTTCACAGCTGTCTAGTGTCGTTCACTCGCTCTTTAGTACAGCTTTAAGTACAAAATATGGTATTTTATTAGTACAAAATTTTATTGGGTGAGCGATGGCAATTTCAGACAGCTGGCTGCGAGGCATCAATGGTAAACCATACACGGGTCAGAGCGAAGTCACTGACGGTGATGGGCTGGGTGTCAGGGTGTCACCAAAAGGGTTGATCACCTTCCAGGTGCGCCATATGCAGGACAGGAAACAAGTCAGGACGACTATCGGTCGTTACCCAGCTGTGAAGCTTCGGGATGCCAGGATCAAAGCTGCTGAACTCAAGGCAGGCCCCAAGCAAAATGTCGAAACCGGCGAAGAGCCCACGCCCGCCGCCCTGTTCGACGAATGGTTCGAGAAGTATGTGATGCGGGAGTGCCGTGAAGGTACTCAGAAGAACTATCGCTACACCTTCTCGTCGGTCAAGAACCGTTTGCCTGACCGGCCACTCAACCAGATAACCATGGACATGTGGCTGAGCTATTTCGATGCCATCAGCGAGCGGGCACCGGGGGTAACCCGTGCGGTGATCACAGGGTTGAAGGCCTGCTTTAACTGGCATATTCGCCGCGGCACGATCAACATGCCCAACATGATGAGTCTGCGGGCCCGGGATGTTGGGGCTCCGGCCAAGACGGGGCATCGTGTGTTGACGGTTGCGGAGGTTGCCAAGATCTGGCGTGCCATCGAGGCCAGCCGGGCAGGCACCGGCAACAAGGTGATCCATCTGCTGTGTCTGGTCTATGGGTGCCGGCTGTCTGAGGCCAGAACGCTCAAGCGCCAGGACCTGGATTTCGAGTCCATGGTTTGGACGGTACCGGCGGAGATCAGCAAGACTGGCAGGCCTATTCGTCGCCCCATCACATCGGTTGGTAAGCAATTGTTCGAACGGGCTGCGATGGCATCGGTGGACCCGGTCTATCTATTCCCAGGGCAAGGGGAGAGTAATGGGCCACTGGAGATCCACTCATGCAATCGGCTGGTGAGCCGCTTACGCAGCAACCTGGGGCTCCCCCATTGGCGGATCCATGATGCTCGCCGGACCCTGTCGACCCGGTTATCAGAAATGGGGGTGTCGCCCCATATCACCGAAGTGATGCTGGGGCACACCCTGCTTGGCGTGATGGCTGTATACAACAAGCATGATTGGCTGGAGGATCAATCGGTTGCCTATGAGCGCTGGTGGACAGTAATTCAGCGGGAACTAGGCGTTGTCCCTGATCCGGTTGTGGCTGTCAATCCAGGCCATGATGTGTGACTTGATCCAGCGAAGGGGCTGGTGGTCTATGGGCTTTGGGAAGGTCTCGTCTTTATTGCGAAGGTGATACAGTGCTGTCCTGCCTTTTCCCAGCATCACCATCAGTTCTTTCTGCTCTATTTTTTCAATTGGCTCAAGCATATATCCTCCGGTGAATCCTAGAACGGCAGATCGTCGTCATAATCGATTGGTGGTTCGTTGTTGGCCGGCGCCTGCGCCGGTTGTGGATTTGGCCTTGGCTGATTGCTTGTGCCCTGTTGTTTCCCTCCTCCATTTCCTCCCAACATCTGCATCACACCGGTGAAGCTGTCGACCAGCACCTCGGTGGTATAGCGCTCTTGGCCGCTCTGATCCTGCCATTTGCGAGTCTGCAGTTTTCCCTCCACGTAGACCTGGGAGCCCTTCTTCAGGTGTTTCCCTGCCACTTCAGCCAGCATCCCCATGAACACTACTCGGTGCCACTCAGTGCGCTCCCTCTGCTCCCCTGTCTGCTTGTCGCGCCAGGTGTCGGAGGTCGCCAAGGTGATGTTGGTGACAGCGATCCCGCCTGGCATGTAGCGCACTTCCGGATCCTGACCCAGGTTGCCGATCAGGATGACCTTGTTAATACCGCGGCTGGGCATTAACGATGCTCCTGGGCTTGATAGAGCTGTTGGAACTTGGTGTTGACCTGCCTCCATTCGGGATCCTTTGCCTGCTTGAGGCAGTGGATGCGGCGAGCCATCGCGAACTTGGCCTTCTCCAGCATGTTGGCGCTGGTGGCGTGGTGCTGGGCTTTCTTGTAGGAGAGGGCCGCATCATGGTGGTTGCCGGCATGCTCCTGCTGGATGGCCTGCTTGAGGTCATCCCGATAATTGCGCTGGTAAAGTTTGATGTGCATCGTGTCCTCCCGGACAGTCGTGGTTCGTTACACCCAGGCCATGATGGCCGGGCATTTAATTCAGGGGTGATTCAATCTCCTGGTACTCCAGTTCGTTGAAGTTCAAATACTGGGCCGGTGCCATGTCGATGGCGGCCAGCCGGATCTGTTGGTGGGTCATCGGGTGGTGCGCCTCGATGGTCCCGGTCAGGCGATCCGGTGCTGCCCCTAATTCGGTGGCCGCATTCAGGGTGTAGCTATAGCGGTGCATTGGCCTGCTCCTTTGGTTGTGTCGATCTGCCAGCGGTAGCCGCCGTGTTTTTCCTGCTGGCCAGCAAGGCAGCGGGTGATACCGACCATGACAAAGCCGCCTTTGGTTTCGGCATCCGTGACACTGTCGAACCGGACGACCTGATCCCCATTGATGCCGACCACCGGGGTCTTGCGCCACTGCGGCGGTTTGACTGCGTCAACGAAGAGGCGGCGGGTATGGCGCCCACGACCGTTATCCCCAACCATGCAGAAGTGTTCAATCCGGGTGGTGAAGCGGGACTCTCGGTGGATCTGGCCCATCACGATGCTGGCCTCACTGACAGTGAGGGAGAACTCGGCGGACACCTCGGCACTGATGGCGCCGCCGGTTCGGGCATGAATCCACTCGGCAACGTCCTGAACGATGCTAATTCTTCACCGTGTTCTGGCTTTTGCTCTTGTTGGAGCAAGTCATCATGTGACGGGCCAATAATGGATTGAGGGTCTTCACCAGCAAACCGGATAACCTGTCGCCATACGCTATCTAAGGTGCGGCGATAAACGTTCTCCATAGGGCGGTGTGCAACCTGTTCGTGCCAGCTTGTAACAGCCCAATCAATTAAGCTCTGATGGGGGGCAGATGATTGCACTTGCGGCGCTGGCTCGGCGGCGAGTATGGCCAGTAATTCACGCTCGGCCGTAATCCGGGTGTCGTGGTCTCTGTCGCTCATCATGTTGAGTAGTGGCTCAATCGGCAATAGCTTCCAGCCTTTCGGCACGGCAGGCGCAATCAGCGTGCCAGCCAGAATTGCTGGGTCTGCCCCTCGCTGGTGGAGCATCATCGCCAGGTTGGCAATGTCCTCGAAATTGCCTGGGTTCCCCTTGCGAATGTGTCCGATCAAAAGCGCGGCAAGGTGTTCGACTGAACAGGAGGACGGGTCATCCCAGCCACCCCGGCCTTTGGCCCGTGCATCAGCCAGTTTCGCCTTCATGGCAATGGCGAATCGTTCAACGGCGTAGTCATCCGTGTGCTTGCTCATGTGGACTCCTATATCAGCGCCAGCGCAATGAGCGCGGCCAGTGTATTGAGCACCAGGATGGTGATCCCGGCGGCTTGCTGCTTGGTCATGCTGCCCTCCTAGCTTGCAGGTGCTTGTACGGGTTGTTGGCTCTGGCAATGGCCGCCATCGGCGGCGGGCTGACGCTGTTGCCAACCATCAGCACCTGATCGGTGATGGAGAGCGGGGTGCCGTCGTGGCCGCGGTCATGGATGTAGTGGCGTGGCATGCCCTGACAGCCATAGAGCTCCTTCGGTACCAGCATGCGCAGGCCGATATCCACGATCACCCAGGTGTTGCCGCACCAGGTCACGGTTACCAGCGCCAGCCGGTCCTTGGTGGTGATGGTGTGCATCGGGTCTGTGACAGCACCCCACTGCCCGCCGCTCGAGTAGTAGCGCATCAGGAAGGCGCTGACCCGCAGGGCCCCGGCCTCTTGCTCCGGTGTCAGGCCGCACTCACCCGGGGTTGCCATCACGGTCTGCACTAGGGCGTGGTGCTGGCCCGCCGAAACGATGGAGGGGAGCTGGCTCTCCGGGGTGCTTGGCGGCAGGTTCTTGCGCAGGTGCACCATGAAAGCGGAGGCCAGTTGCTGCTGGCTGCCGCTGGAGGTGATTGTGCTGCATGGGTAAGCCACGGATCTGGCAGGCACGGTGTTAAACCCGCCGTTGGCCTGCACCATCAAGGGTGCCGCCAGCATAGACTTGCCACCGCCGCCGGCCATGATGGCTGCAGCGGGTTCATCCACCCCATGTGCACCACCTTTACCAAACTGCCTGATGACGACTGGAGCAAGTGTCGGGTCGACTACAGCAAACCCAAGTGCTTTGGTGATCGTTTGCAGTGGTTCATTGATGCTTTGCCCTCGAAAGCAGTCGTAAACCGTACGCGAGCTGGTGTGGTTGCACTTCACAATGAAGGGCTTGGGATTGGTCAGCACCTCGCGGATCACCCCGATTGCCACGCGCTCCAGGGTCGCATCGGCCAGCGGGCGTTTGACGTTGAGCCCCTGTGCCCGGGCTTCTTCCTTGGTGAGGAAGATGCTGGGGCAGGGGATAGACCAGTCGATGTGATCCGCCGTTACCCGATACGGCTTGAGGTCACTGCCTGGTGCCGGGGCCTTGCAATGCGTCGGAGCGGGCCAGCAAACGGGCTCCCGGTCCCGGCGGGCAACGAGGTAGAGGCGCTGGCGGCTGGTAGCCGCACCGTAATCGGCGGCATTCTTGACGGTATGGTCAAGCTCATACCCCATGCGCTCGATGCTGGCCAGAAAGCGGCGCCAGGTCTGGCCTGCCCGCTTGGGATCCGGCACCAAGTATTGCTGCTGGCGTGGCACCCGCTCCCCTGGGGCGGCGATATGTTGCTCGATCTTGGTCTTCTTGCCGCGCTGAACCTCGACCAGCTTGATCACTCGACCGGTGGCCTTGTCCCGCTTGGCGATGAGGGGCCCCCAGGTGCGCATCTGCTTGACGTTCTCCATGGAGAGCACGGCAGGTTTGCCCAGCGCCAGCCACTTGGTGATCACCCAGGCGAGGCTGCGGATCTCCTGCTTGCGCGGCTGACCGCCGGCGGCCTGGCTGTGATGGGTACAGTCCGGGCTGGCATGCAGCCAACCGACCGAGCGCCCTGCCAGCACCGTAACCGGATCCACGGCCCAGATATCCTCCTGCAGATGCAGGGCTTCCGGGTGGTTCGCCTGGTGCATTGAGAGCGCTTTGGGGTTGTGGTTGATGGCGATGTGCACCGGGCACCCCAGCCCACGCTCAATCCCCGTGCTGGCGCCACCGCCGCCGGCGAACAGATCCACGTTGATGGCGGATTCCAGGTTGAGCGGGGTCCCGGTCACCTTGGCCCTGACGGCGCGTGAGCGGCGAAGTGATTTGCTCATGCCATCACCTCATTCACTCGGGTAATGGCGTTGATCATCACGCTCTTTTGCATGACGGGGCTGAGGGTCGGCTCGTTATGTAGGGCGTTCAGCAAGGCGATCACGGCCTCCTGGCGGTGCAGGTCAAGCATGGTGAAGGCCTCTGTGAAGTTGTATCCCTCAACCTGCTTCAGAGTGGAGACAGTCTTGCGCAGCAGCGCCTTGGTTTCCTCGTCCAGGGTGGTGTATTCGTCCATGAGCCGCTCGTCGCTGACCGAGATGGCGATCGCTATCTCCCGGGCGGTGTAGTGCTCCTTGGCGCCGTAGAGCACGGTCAGCACGGCGACGAAGCACGACCACTCGGCGCCACCCAGATTGAGCTCGTCGTTCTGGTAGTCGAAGGCCCAGTCTTCCAGCGGCTTGCTGTTGGGGGCCTCGTCTTGCTGGTGGGTATCCAGTTCTGGATCAGACCCAGCCAACAGCTCGAGCTGCAGTTCGCTCTGCACAGGTTCGGCACTCTGCGCCAACAGCTCGGCGGCTTTGGCGGTGGCCTGTGCCAGCAGATCGCATGGGGCCGTCAGGTTGTCGATGATCCAGGCGGCCAGCTCGGCGGTCCTGGCCGGGGTCAGGATGTCCGCATCGTCGATCTGGTAGATAACCCCCTTCACTGCGGGGTGGCGTTGCCAGTGGGGCAGGGCGGGGGAGCGACTATCTTCTGCGACAAAGCCCTGATGGATAGATTTGCCGGCCAGCAGGTTGGCGACGGCCAGATCGAGCCGATAGAAGATCTCGGAGAGTGGATAAGGCTCATCCAGCCAACCCTGCACATAGCCCCTGACCGTGGCCAGCTTTTCTTCGCCCAGGTCGCTGCACTCGAGCTGTTTGCCCATGATGCTGCCAGCATCGGAATAGCCCTGCTCGGCCAGCATGGTGCTGTCCGTGATGGGCGATACCAGCTTCTGCATTGCCAGCTCGTCATCAACCGCGTCGTTGGTCGCATCATCGCTGGCAACTGGCGGTTCCCACTCTGCTGTCTTGGATATGGCTGGTGGGTCTTGCAGCAGGGTTGGCTCGGAAGTGACAGTCCTGGCGATAGCTTCGCTGGATGCAGCAAAAGCCCGATCCTCCCGCACATACGGTACCTCGCATGCCATCACCGAATCAGCACACCAGCTTACCTCACTGGTGTCTGTCGGGAACTGTTCGCTGTGGTAGTGGCTTTGGTCGCCAACTTGCAACCAGATACGCTCTGGTGCGGTGAGGATTGTTTTGGTAACCGTGACTGATTGAACCGGCTTGGCGCTATCGGTTTTGGCAATTGCCTGGCTGGCTTCTTCGTTGAGGGCAACCGCCTGGCGGTGGATCATGTCGAGGATGATCTGGCCGGTGGTGATGAGGTCATCCCGGCGCAGGCGTGCCTCGGGGCGGCGCTCGCCCTGCCAGCTTGCATCGAAGATCGCCACTGCAGAGGCAAAGCCGCTGGCGCTGGGTTTGTCCTTCTTCGGATCGCGGGGGACGTACCAGCTCGGGACTTCAAAGCCGATACGGCCGCTGATGAACTGGATGAAGTCGGCATCCTCCGGCCACCAGGTTTCACTGGTGGCGGCCTTGATGAGCAGCATGATCTTGGCGCCCTGTGCCCGTTGCTCGCGGCAGTAGTTGAGGATGGCCTCCATCCCGATGATGGGGTTGCCCTCGCTATCCGTGCAGGGGCGCGAATAGGGCGGGTTGCCAAAGGCGGCGCCACCGAGGCGGCGCAGGTCGGCGGCCAGCTCCTGGGTGAGGGCGTTGTCTTCGGCGTCGTAGTAGTTCGGCACCAGGGCGTTGCAGTCATCGGCGAACATGTCGAGCACCACCGGCCCCAGGGTGGGGGCGAACTGGTGGAACAGGCCCCAGGCCAGCGCCTTGGGCGTCTGCCATTGGTCACCTATCTGCTTGAGCTCATGGTCAGGCCGGGCCTGGAGTTCGGCCAGCGCTAGGGCGTAGTGGTTCATGCAACCTCCTGTCCTTGGGAGATGTACTGGCGCAGCCCTTCACGAACCGCCTGGATGACGCGGATCAGGTGGGTGTAGTCGGGGTTTTCTTTCTCTGGCAGGTCCATCCACCATTCTTCCCCCAGAACGGCTTCCATCAGCTCCGTGTTGCTGCAGTAGTCATTGGTGAGAGTGACGCTATCTGCCTCATTCCAGAATTTGAGGGCATCGTCCTTTTCCAATTCTCCGCACCGGCGTTGTTGGATAATCTTGCCCCGCAAATACTCGCCAAGCTCATCCATGTCGGTGATCGGCACATGTGAGCGGCAGGTACTCAGGTTGCCTGCCAGATACTCGTCATCACACGAGACGAAGAACTGCTCGACAGTGCGGCCACTCATGGCGGACCAGCTCGCTGACCAGCTCTTGCGGAAGCATGTAATGGTGATCCGGCCACGCCCAGGTTCGAAGTTCTCCAGGTAGATGGTGACAGGGTCCAGGCGGTCGAGCTCAGTCAGACCCAGCTTGATGTTGGTAGAAACTTGCAGCTTCACGGTTATTCCTCACTCGTTGCGACCCGTTCCCCGGATCAGGGCTTGGCCTTCTTTGCAACCCTGGCTACTGCACGGGCCGCCTTGAGGCACTCATCGAACACCTTCCCCTTGGCGAAGCTGGGCGTCCGGTCGAAGTAGACGGTGGCTTCTCTCACCCCCAGCGAGACCGCATGGGGGGGGAATTCCTCCTTCTCCAGCGTTGCCTTGATGTGCTTGGCAATGAACTCGCGTGGGTGCATGGCTGCCTCCGCTATTACTGAAATTGGTCTCATCACACAAACGACAGGCAATAGGAGTCCGTGACCCGCTGTTGGGCCGCTATCGCTTGTGGGATAAGGGCCCCGTTGCCGGGGCCAGGAGAGAGCTGTAACCACATGCATTGCACCTGTGGTGGTGGCTTGAGCACTTCACAGTGAGTCAGCCGTTCTTGCTGTCGGTACCGGTGAGCCCTCACGGGCAGACCTACCTATCGAAACTGTCGCCTCTCGGCGAGGGCCTGGGTGGCGCTTCACAGCGGGACCAGGCGACCGCGTAACCCTGCGGTGGGTTGGTTGCCGGTTACCCTATCCGGCGTCAGCGCTGAGGTCTTTCGACTTGCCCAACTGACGGCTGGGCTGTGGTGGCCTACGATTGCACTTCCTATCGGCACCTCCCGGCTGCATGCAGCGGATGGGATGGTTATCACCACAACTGTGGATTGCACTGGTTACTGAATCCGTGCCATGCAGGGCGGTACTCAGTCGTGGTTTTTAGCGTGGTTCCACTCCACCCCAATACAATCCCAGTTGTGTCCCGGCCTTTCACCGGGTGGGTGGCTGGGGAGTCAGACCCGCCACTCGCTTCGTTCGCTATCACTTCGCTGTCTTTCCAGCTGCCAGCCGGTCACTGATTTGAATTTCCGTTCACCTTGGTCGGCACGCATTCCAGCCTTGCCAAGGGAGCGCGGGGAGGTGAATCAGCCCGGTTGCCGGTGTTATGTCCCCAAGCGGTTTGTTACCACCGCTGCCAGTGTTGTGCTGGCCCTCCGGCTGGGGTCGTCTTTCGCAAATCAGTTTCTGTTTGTGATTTGATAGTAATTATAGGTTTCTTTTTGGTCAACCTTTGGTTTCTATATTTTCGTGATTTTTTGTCATGGGCCATGAACTGGTTGGCGGGAAAGTGATGCTACAGCCCGCAGTGGGGCAGTGATTAGTGGAGCGAGGAGCCTACGCACTTCGGAGGGGGATTGGGTAACGATGAGTTGTTTGAATTGAAACTTGGGGGAGGGGGGAATGATTGGCGTTGTGAGTGGCTAGCAGAACACCGTTACATGGGCCGTGGAGGCAGCATGGATAAAAGCAAGGCGCCAGCGGCGCCCTTACTCTTCCTGCACTGCGCAGCGAACTACGCCACAGATGACGACCTCTTCAGTCACCGGGATCATGTTGTACTGGGGGTTGAGGGGTTTCAGGAACCACTGTCCAGCGTCGCGCACCAGCTCTTTGAAGGTGGTCTCGTCGCCGATGCGTGCCACGACCCGCTTGCCAGCTTCGGGGCCAACGTCCGGGTCCACGATCAGTACTGTTCCTTCAGGGTAAGAGCGACCCCCGTCGCGCGATACCATGGAGTCGCCCTTGACCCGCACAGCATAGGCTCGGCCGCCAACCCTGACCGGGCTGGGGATCCGCTCATCCACTTCCTCGGGTAGCGGGATGTCGCCGTTGCTGCAGAACGCACCTGCTTGTACCCAGGAGATCACCGGTACCACCCCAACCTGGTCAGAGAACTCCTCCAGGTTGCTGTCTTCGCCGGTCAACATCCATTGCACTGACTTGCCGATGATCTGGGAAATCTCACCCAGGCGCTTCACTTCCGGCAGGTTTTCGCCCGTCAGCCATTTGCGAACTGCAACGATTGATGGAGCATCACGCAACATGCCCCTTAATTTGCCTGCCCGGCCACGTTCACTAAAACCGCGCGCTTCCAATGCATCATTCAGGCGTTTGGCAAAATCTATCTTGTCGGCCTCGTAGCGCGCCATGTCATTGTTTCTCTTCTGCATAACGAATTCCTTCTATTGTCCCCGCCTTCATTGGAAACTTTCAGTTGCCATAAAAAGAAATCCTCAGTTATCATTTTGTCTGTAATAAATGGATAGGATGCTGCAATGAACGTATTACTAGAGCGATTCAAGACCAAAACTGCGTTGGCAAAGGCTCTACAAGTGAGCCCCCCTGCCGTAATTCGTGCATTCAAACGCAATGTCGTACCAGCCACCTGGGTACCGAAATTACTGAAGCAAGGGCTAAGCCAGCAGGAGATTGCTGCTTTGCCCCTTGCGGCAAGGGCGGCCGACATCATTTCGGCTTTGCAGCCGCAAGATGAGCATGGAGCTGATCATGACGCAGATAACCGAAACAGCCACGTTAAGTAAACCAATAGTTTCGCGTCCGGATGTTTTGTGGGCAGCCTACTTGCTAGGCAAGCACCACAACATCAGCGAACTGGCCCGTCTGCTGGGCAAGGGGCCGACCGTGCTGGCCAACAAGTTCAACCCGGAGTGCGACGCCCATCACCTGAATCTGGGTGAGGCTGTCGCGGTAACTGAACTGACGAATGACAACCGCATCCTTGAGGCTTGGGCTATCAGCCGGGGCAAGGTGCTGGTGGACTTGCCGATCGGGGTCGTAAGCGATGACGACCTAGTTGAGCAGGTGCTGCTGGCTCAGGCGGTGTTCGGCAAGCTGATGCAGGCCATTCACGACGCTCGGGCGGACGGGGTTATCGACAGGATAGAACAGGGACAAATCGAGCGAATTGGTACTCAAGCCGCCGAGCATGTTCTGGGGCTGATCAGCAGCACCGGCGCCAATGTGCGGGCCCTGCCGTCTACCGGCGGCAAGTAGATACAAGGCGGCCCCGCACTGCGCTAACAGTCGGGGCCATGGTTCAAACATCGCAAGAGGATGTGAACATGAAAGATCTTATCCAACTGGGAGCTGTCCGGCAAGCAATGCCGAGGTTGCAGTTCGTCAATGGGTACCGGCTGGTGGTGATGGGACTGGCGTTACCCATCAGCGCTGAACAGGCCAGGATGGTGTTTGCCCAACTGAAACACATGGGAGGTCACCATGGGTGAAGTTGTGAGGCTTTTGGCCCAGGTAGCCGCCCCGGCCCGAAAGAAGGTGTGCAACATGAGTGACAACCGTCGCAGCGGCTATGTGGTGTGCTGGCGCTCGTTGCTGCAAGCAGAGTGGGCCCGCAATGCCACCAAGCTGGCGGCCTGGATGCGGTTGATCGGCATGGCAGCCTATGAGGCTGGCCCGGTGCACTACAAGGGGCGTGACTGGCATCTGCTGCGGGGCCAGTTGGTGATCAGCGCCACCGAGCTGGGTATGCAGCTTCGTGATGAGCGGGGCCGTGGGCTCGACAAGAAGGGAACCGAGCGCATGTTGGCCTGGTTTGCCAAGGAGGGGATGATTGAGCTGCGTGGCACCCCCTGGGGAACCATCATCGAGATCTGCAACTACGACGACTATCAGGCTGCCGTGCAGCCGGTCACAAATAATTGCGAATCGTTCGCAACAGAGCAGTTTGAGGGCGCGACAAATGGGGCGCCCATCGGGGTACCGACCGGGGCGCAGAGTGTCCCGCTCAATCCCTTGTCTGGTGCTGGTTTGAATGTGGTTGATGGGGCGCCCACTGTCCCGCCCATCGGGGCCCCGACCGTCGCGACAACAGAACAAGAAGTAAAAGAAAAGGAAACTATAGAGGATCTTAAACAGATCTCTTGTCCGGTTTCTGACGAAACCGAACGCGACCTGAAGGGCACGGCCTCGCTGGCCGTCAGCGTGGATGCCAAGGCCGTGTTGGCACACTTCAACGCGGTAGCCGATCGCCGTTATCAGGCCAAGCCCACCGCCCTGCAGAACATCAACGCCCGTCTGGCAGACGGCTATTCGGTTGCAGACCTGCAGCTCGTGGTGGACTTCAAGACCGCGCACTGGGCGGCGGACCTCAAGATGAGCGAGTACCTGCGCCCGATGACGGTATTCGCCCCGCAGAAGTTTGACGGGTATCTGGCTGCGGCCAAGCGATGGGATGCCATCGGCCGCCCGCGCTGCGTGAACGGGGAGTGGGAGGGCTTCGAGCGCAAGCGGCCCTTGTCCAATCTGGCGCAGGCCCAGCAGCAGGCCCAGGCCATCATGGCCGCAACGCGAGGGGCCGGCTATGACCGCAACACACCTCTGTAAATCAGCTGCTCTGCCTGCCGTGCCTGAAGTCATGCAGCTGAGTGTAAACATGTCGGTATTTCTGGCCGATGAGCTGCTGCCGCTGATGGCCGGTCTCTGGCCTGCCAGTGCCAACCAGCTCGACAGCAACGTTCGCGGGGTTGCGATGGCGTGGGGTCTTCAGTTGAGCGGGCTGACCCCTGACCAAATCACCGAAGCGGTGCTGGAGCTGGCAGGCGATACCAGCCGCCAGTTTGCCCCGCGCCCGGCCGAGGTCAAAGCCGCCATCTTGCTGCGTAATCCGGTACCGAAGTGTGCCCCGGCTGGTTGCCAGATCTCCATCCGTGCCTGCGAGATGCAGGCGGAGGCCCAGGTCTATGTGCGTGATCGCCAGGTGACCGATGAAGCGCGGCAGGCCGAGTTACAGCAACTGCTGGCAGAGCTGCGCAGTGAGGGTGTGACGATCACGGGGAGGATTCGGTGATGGCTGGTCAATTCAACGCGAACGTCGAGCGCGATGTGCGTGAAGCGCAGTTCTGCCGGGTGGTCATCTATCCGCCGGTGCGGGGCTGGGTGGGGGAGCGGGTGCACCTGGAGGTGTCAAACTCGCTGGATACCCTGGGCAAGACCGATGCCGCCACCGGCGCCGGGTATTACCTGGTGTGGGATGGGGCCGAGGAGGCGCGGGCAGAGGCTGCGCGGATCCGGGGCAAGGCGGTGGAGCTGGTGAGGGGCGGGGCATGATGCAGTACTACGCCCAGCACACCCCGACCCGGGATTGGCAAGCGCCGCTGCTGGGCATCGAGGAGCTGGTGAAAGCGCAGGAGGCCGGTATCTGTGTGTCGATCGGAATGTGGGTGATCCACGATATCGGGTTTGGTGCCTGGAGCACCGAGATAGGAGAGATCGTCGGGACTGCTATGCACAAGGCAGCCCATCAAGCCACCACCGGGAGGGGGAGGAAGGGATGAAGATAGGCATGCTGTTTGGGGTGTTGATCGTCGGCTGGGCGCTGCTGCTGGCCGTATTGCTGGTGCTGATATGGGTAGCGCAGCGGGCTTGGCGGGAAGAGGTGCAAGAGGACGAGACGGCGTTACTCGATGAGCCGCGGCTGGTGTCAGCCTGCCGTGAGCTCTCCGAACTGGCCGCGAAGACCAAGGAGGCGAGCCATGGCTAAGGCCTTCATCGTGCTGATGTACCTGTTCGTTGCGTTGTTTGTGCTGGCGATGGTGCCTTTTGAGGGGGGCATGGGCTGGCAAATGCTACAGGCGCCGGTGGTGTGGGTGATCCTGGCGGGCTGGGTGCTGGTGATGTTCCCGCGCCCTGTCGTGCGCCTGTTGCTGGCACCGCTACGGGCCACCCTGTTGCTGCTGGTGTGGCTGGGCACGCTGCTTCTGGCGATCACCAAGCTGGTGCTGGTGGCGCTCAACCGTGTGAATCGCGATCTGGCCGGGGAGGCCCATCATGACCGTTAAACCGAAGGAACTGAATGAGCGTGGCCTGATCGACCTGGCCGGGGTGAAGGTGTATGTGGCAGGGCCCATGACTGGCCTGCCGCCGTTCAACCGGCCCGCGTTCTTCGCCGCCGAGGCATACCTGCAAGGGCAAGGGGCCAGGGTGATGAACCCCGCTGTGCTGCCGGATGGCTGGGAGCATGACGCCTATATGCGGATCGCTATCCCCATGTTGATGGAGTGCGAGGCGGTGGCGTTTCTGCCCGGCTGGCAGCAGAGCAAGGGGGCGCGTCAGGAGTTCACCCGAGCGCATGCCTTCGGCCTGGTGCTGCTGCAGCTGGACGTCGAGGAGATCCCCCTGGGGTTGCTGGTCAGGCAGCATCTGCCGTTGATGGTGTAGGTCATATCCCGCCGTGAGAACCTAACAAACGGTGATTGATGGCTGTATAAATACACAGTATCTTTTGGGGCTATACCAAGGACATGACAATCGGGAGAGTGACATGCAGGTGATGAGTTTCGACAGTATGGAGTTTGGCAAGGTGCGCCTGATCCAGGAGGATGGGCGCGTGCTGTTCTGTGCCGTCGATGTGTGCAAGGCGCTGGGCTACAGCAATGCGCGGGATGCGGTGAAGCGCCATGTGGATGAGGGGGACGTCGTGAAACGCGACACCCCCACGACCAGCGGGATGCAGGAGGTCAGCTTCCTGTGTGAGAGCGGGGTCTATGCCTTGATCTTCGGCAGCAAGCTGCCTGCGGCCAAGGGGTTCAAGCAGTGGGTCACCGGTGAGGTGCTGCCCAGCATTCGCAAGACAGGGCAGTACGCGATCGGCCATGCCCCCACCATCAACGTGGAGGCAGTGCAGGTCGAGCTGCTGTTCGTTGAGACTGCGGCCCGCATGCTGAATGTCAGCAACTCCGGCAAGCTGGGCATGCTGCAAACTATCCAGCGCCAGCATGGCCTGCCTAATCTGTTGCCCTCTTACGCCATCGATGCGCCGAGCGATGCCACCGATGGCAGTTCGCGGCCGACCTTCTCGGCCACCGAGGGGCTTAAGCAGCACGGGGTGAGCATGGGGGTGCGCTACTTCAACGCCCTGCTCGAGTCGAACGGGTTGCTGACCAAGATGCGCCGCCCCTCCACCAAGTCGCCTGGCAAGGAGAAGGAGTTCTGGGCGATCACGCCCAAGGGGCTGCTGTTCGGCAAGAACATCGTGGATCCGCGCTGCCAGCGCGAGACGCAGCCGCACTGGTACCAGAGCCGGTTCGCCGAGCTTCTGGCCAAGGTCGGGCTGGGGAAGGTGGCAGCATGAGCGATGCATTGTGGGTTTATAGAATGGAGAAAGCGACTCTCAAGGAGACGAGAGCCGCTTCTGGGGGCGATCAGTTGTATTCAGGCCACTTTGGGGTCGAACGCTCAGTGGTGGAAACCCAATCAGCCAACTCTTGGAGCCGATTTTGAGCATCAACCTCTGTGATTTCACCGTCGCGTATTTGCTCCCAAAGATACTCGAGCATGTTCCCAAGACCACTTGGACTATTGATGTAGTCTTGGTCAAAGTTACTGTATAGGAAGGGATGGCCATCAGGAGTTGATTGTCCGTTTATAGCAAGGTGCGATACGTACCATCCCTCGTTGTTATGTTCGATATTGTAGGTGTCAATGTGACCATATCGCCGGTTGTAAACTGGAAATTTTAAACGCATTACTACTCCCAGAGAGCAAGATGTAGGGAGCTAAAAACTAGCATTTCCGATGGTATCTGAATGAGATCTTTGGCAAGTTTTTTATCGTAGAGTCATATAGTTAATACATTACCGTGAGGTAAAGGGGTCACATGAGCAAGTTTACTAGCCGCAGTGCGGCCAGAGTGCAGCACCTGCAGCAGCAGGCCAGCAACCCGGCTGGATCTGCCATCAACGCCAGCACCGAGCTGCTCCATTCCATCGACACCGCCTGCCTGGGCCTGACTGCCGCAGAGGCAGCTCGCCGGGTTATCGCATCCGAAGCAACCGCCCTGCGCCGCACGGCCAGTTATCAGCTGCTGACCCGCCTGGGCCCGCTGCTCGACAAGCTGGAGATGGTGGAGAAGCTGGGATGATGCCGACCCATCCGGTCTTTGTGCCAGAGATGGGGATGGTGCTGCTGAAGGTGGGGGAGGGGCTGGCACAGCTTCGCACCTCCTTGGCCAATCGCCCGGCGGTACTGGTTCCTGCCCCTGACGGTGGCGACCTGTTGGCCCAGTTCCCGGAGCTGGCCAGTGCCCTGCTCAACCCTGCCATCGTCAACGCCGCCGGCGGCGAGCTGGCCTTGCGCAGCGTGGGGCAGTGCCTGATCGGCCATGGCTGTATCGGGGAGTCGGTCACCACCGAGATGGGGGGGCTGCCGCTCCCCCTGTGCTGGCACCATGACAACGCATACCGGGATGGCCAGCTGCCGTTCAACCAGGGGGAGCATGCGGCGGCAATCGCCCGGGCACTGCTGATCCGGGTAGCGGGCTGGTGCGGGGTTGCCCTGGCCCAGTTGCAGGCGCGGGATCTCTGCTGGTGGGCCAGCGTGTTCAAGGTGCAGCAGCATCTGCCGATCGCCGTGGTGCGCCACGCCTGTCGCTTGCCGCCGCTGGAGCCAGAGCGGTTGCTGGTGCCAGGGCGCGGCTATCGGGAGACCGATGCCCGCTATCGGGTGAATCGCACCGAATTGCTGGAGCAGGATCCGCTGGCCGAGCTGCGCGGACGGCTGCGTATCAAGCCGGCGGTGAAGGCCATCGACCCGGAGCCGCCGATGCTGCATATCCCCCGCCCCAAGATGCGGCGCTGGGAGTCGGCCAACTATCTGGCGTTCGTCCGCCAGTTGCCGTGCGTGGTGACCGGGGAGACCGAGGGCATCGAGGCGCACCACGTGGTGGGGCACGGGCTCAGCGTGATGGGCAGCAAGACCCATGACCTGATGACCTTTCCGCTCTGCCACCAGGCACACATGGAATTGCACAACAAGGGCTGGCAGCAGTGGGAGCAGACCCACGGCAGCCAGCTGGATCACGTCGTGATGACGTTGAACAAGGCCGCCGGCCTGGGAGTGTTTGGATGACGCCATACAGTGGGAAGCCTACAGGTGGACGGAAAGTAAAGGCGCGAGCCCGTCCGCAGCCGGTACCGGGATCCATGAACAAGACCGAGGAGGCCTATGCTGGCCACCTGCGCACGCTGATGCTGGCGGGGGAGGTGCTGCACTACGAGTTTGAACCGCTCAAGCTGCGGCTGGCCGACAAGACCTTCTACACCCCGGATTTCATGCTGGTGCGCCGGGATGGGCTGATCGAGCTGCACGAGGTGAAGGGGTTCTGGGAGGATGACGCCCGGGTGAAGATCAAGGTGGCCGCTAAGCAGCACTGGATGTTCACCTTCGTCGGGGTTCAGCGCAAAGGCGCCCACTGGTCACTGGAGGCATTCTGATGCGACTCGAATATGCGCTTTCGATAGGGGAACCCCGCTCGGCGATGATCCAGGCCATCCAGTCCCGCTCCACCGGGCCTTCTCACCTGACGCAGGCCGATGTGCTGGGTGCGCTGGGGCTGGTGCAGAAATATGAAGGGGTTGGACTGGCGCTGATGCTGGCCCGCTACACCAAGGACAAAGCCAGCCACCACAAGGCGGTGATCGGGGTGATGGCCCAGTGCAGCAAATTTGCGCCCAAGTATGTGTGGGCCATCAAGGAGCGCGGCCAGGGGATGGCCTTGAAGGCAATCGCCGCGCTTGCGGTGCAGCACTATTGTCGCACGGTGGACACCCCAGGGGCGGCCTGTCACCCGCAGTTCTGTCATGGGCGAGGGGTGATCCGCGATCTGGAGCTGAGCCGCTTGCACGGCAAGGCCGTCGACAAGGTGTGCCCGCGCTGTGGCGGTACCGGGTTGCGCTCGATCCCCGGCACCCAAGTGCGCCGTGCCATCGAACCCTTGCTGGGGACGCTTAGCCGCGGCGAGTGGGAGCGGCAGTGGTACCCGCTATATCAAGCGGTACTGGCCTGGTGTCATGTGCAGGAGAGCGAAGCAATCAGCTTGTTCATTTCTTTATAAATATATCATTGACTACGAGATGTTTTTGTGATCTTAGTCTTTTCTCAATGGTTTGGGACAACATATATCATTATCATCTATTGACTTAGGTCAAAAATTTGTCTTGATATGGTTCATCTCAACGTTTTTTATTATATGATAGTCATTCGATAACCATGGTATGAACATCAAAGAGCATGCAGATCATAACCATGGTTTAATGTCAAGATATTGAACTAGGTGTCTTTACAGCTAGGGGCGGTAGCTTGAAAAATACATTGCAGATTGCTTGTAACTTGTTGTTTTTTAAGGATTTTTTTTGTGGTTTCACAGTGATTTTTAGAGTTGAAATCAAGCCAATCTCTCACAATATCACTAGTTTTTTCCTATAGCGTCCTCATTCCTTCAATTCTTCATGTCTTGAATGAAGGTCATTTAATGAGTCTCATTTTTGCGTCTGAAGCAACGCTTCATTTGATTCCTCAATGTGATAACTTGCTTTGTCTAATGCTGTTGGGTTAGGTCTCTGTGCTATGACAAAATGTGTTCAACCATTTCAAGTCGGCGGCCAACTTGCAAAGCCTGTTTTACAGTCCTGATTCGTTACAAGTTACCTCGGGCTTATGCAATGACTTACCTAGAACCCTTACTGTAGCTAACGTCTTGCCGTTAATAAGGTATCTGCTACATCATCCAGCTTGGACAATTTGCTTTGCTGCAACACTACCACGTGATCGGCTCACCATAGGGCTGCGCTATGGTGCATCCAAAGCATATCATTAAGAAGTACTTGGCTAATCGCGAATAGGGCTCAGATTAATACAATTATGTTGAAATATGATCTCAACTCGAAGCCATATTTATTGGTCAACTTGACATCGATGAGATATGGCATGAGTTGTTAAACAGGTGAGAGATTACATTCCGGTTAGTACCAGTAAAAACCATATAATACATTAGTCATATTTTTATAAAGAAGTTTTGATATCATTTCATTTTTATTACTCATCACTCATTATTTTAGGACTTTGTAATGTCAAAGAGAACGCCAGAAATAAAACATGTTACAATTGTTTTGATTGGCAACTTTGAGCCTAAAAATATATCACCAGGTTGGCTTGCTTATCATAAGTTAATTGATGTTGAAACTGCAACAAATGTTAAAGATGTTGTTGTTTCTGATGAACTTTCTCAAGTTATTTTCGACTGGGGGGCGGTTGTAATTGATAGGAATAGACTTCAAATATCAACAAAAGTTGACCCTATTATCAGGATAAAGGATTTTGCATTATCGTTAATCGGAGCCATGTTTAATTCTTTGCCAATATTAAAGTTCGGTATAAACTACCAACATCATTATATTTTTAGTCACTCTGATAGAGAAAAGATTGGAATTGCACTTTCACCGAGACAAGCATGGGGAGCTTGGGGTGATAATCTAACTAATAAAATTGGTGGTAAAGACACACCCTATAAGAACGGATTGTTCAGTATTACAATGACTCAAGGGACGGGTCTTCATAATCGTGAAGATGGTTCAGTCAATGTTAATGTAACTCTATCTGATTTGATCACTGGTGGCGTAAAAATATCGGTCAATGATCACTTCGAATTAGGTGATGAAAAAACAATTTTTGATAGTGAAAAAGCTTACACCACGATTGAAAAGGTTTTTGAAGAATCTTTGGATAATGCAAATAGTATCATTAACGGAATAATTGAGGCTACATTATCATGACACTATCCACAATCATTTATGATAAAGATGGGAGTAGTAGTGCTCCTGCACATTTATCAGTGCAATCAAGTGGTGAAGTCTGGGAGCCTTTGCATTTTATTACTAATATTCAACGTACCATAGCGACTCTTGATTCTTTGCAAAGAATGAAGCCTAGTATTGAACCGTTGCTACACTATGATTTTTCAAATGAAACTATTATACCAAAAATTGACTTTATAAATAGTACAGAATATCGCCATGACATTAGACCTTATGAAAGGTTGAATATTTCAGAGCCTGCTATTCTATCTTGGTTCCATAATGCTAAATTGGGTAGGTGTGAGCAGGCCGAAAAACTCCCTATTAATAAAAGCGCAGTCAAAAACAAAACAAAAAAATCGGAACCTTCTGAATATACATTTATTGCTGAGCAAGAATGGGAAGGTGTTGTTCTATCAAGGGATGAAAAAGATAGTTATGTTATATTGGCTAAGCTTGTAGATTTAACTATTGATGATGATGATGATGAGTTTTTCGAAATAGACCTATCTCGTGCTAATGTCTATAATATTGACGTTTGTGATGTAGGCTCTATTTTTAGATGGTCAATTGGATATTTGCGCCATGCTAAAGGAACTAAAACAAAACACTCAAGGATTGACTTTAGAAGATTGCCTACTTGGACAAAATTTGATATTGAGCGCATCAAAAATGAAGCTAATCTTCTCAAAGCTAACCTTTGTGTTGTAGATAGCGCTGAAAATATAAAAAAACCTGTATAATTTGAGCGAACTATCTTGACTATGACAAGTATTGTTGATGCAACGTTACCGTGCGTGGAAGTAATTCTTTTCGGTCCTGGTTATGGAGAGTCAATATTAATTAATATTGGTGATGGGCATTGGATTGTTGTCGACTCATGTATAGGAGAAAATAGAAAGCCTGCTGCATTAAATTATCTTGAAAGCATAGGTAGCTCTCCACTGGATGTTATTTTAGTAATTGCAACACACTGGCATGATGATCACATTCGTGGTTTGGGCGATCTGATTGAGCAATGTTCAAATGCAGATTTTTGCTGTAGTTCTGTATTTAATAGTGAAGAGTTCCGTAGTTATATATTAGGTGTGAACTCAATTGACTTGTCTGATAGAATGACTTCCGGTGTACGTGAAATTAATAAAGTATTTCAAGTCATGAGTGGTAGAGCATCTTCTAAATCAGGCAATAAAGTTTATTATTCTGCAGCGGACAGGCGTATCTTTGAACTAGAGGCAAATAAATTTAGTCATGGATTACCGGTGGAGCTATGGACATTATCTCCATCTGATGATGAAAATTCCCGTTTTATGAAGAGTCTTGGCCGTTACTTACCAAAAGAAAGAGACCTACCAAAACTTGCTGCAGAGATTCATCCCAATGACACTTGTACTGTTGTTCAGGTATTGGTTGGTGATCAACTTGCCTTGCTTTTTGGTGCTGATCTTGAGGATAAGCACAATGGCTGGGCAAATATTGTTCAGTCAAATGGTAGACCAAAGACAAAGTCTCTGTTGTTCAAAGTACCACACCATGGTTCAATTACGGGTAATAATGATTTAGTTTGGGAAGATATGTTGCATTCCCAGCCAATTTGTATTTTGACTCCTTATTCAAAGGGGTGGAAGCTTCCCAAGGAATCCGATATAACAAGGATCCTTGACAAGTCTCCAAGGAGTTATACTAGTCAAGGTTTGGCAGTGCTTGGTAAGGTAAAAAAGAGAAATAAGTTCATTGATGAAGAGATTTCCAAGATCAGTAAACCTATTGGAAGAACAACTAAGTCTGTAGGGCGCGTCAAAGTCGTAATTAATGATTTGTCTAGCACTGCTGAAAAAATGCTTCAAAATGCACAGGTTACTTTTGAAAATGGAGCAAGGCATCTTTCAACAACTTATCATTAACTTTATAATTTATTTCCTTTATTATATATCACTAATAGAAAACTTATAACACGAAACCAATATAGCTATAAGTTATCTATGCTACTACCTTGTCCATTCCGTTAAAATTGCCGCTGCTAGGATTCTCAAAGTATATTTTATGACTGTAACTACGCTATTGTCGTGCTATTGTATTCCAATACAGGCTTTGGGCTGTTGCTGTTATAGTGCCTTGTAAGTTGATGAGCTAATATTTCATGTTTTTAAATAATTATGAAAGCCCGCGAATGCGGGCTTTGTTTCATCTGTTGCTTTTATAATTTTGTGAGTGTCTTGACGGCAAACTGTCTGACAGTGGCTGAATGAAATGTCACTTGGGGTTCCGAGCATGGCGGGCAGGCGCTCTGCGCGCTTGATGATCACTTGTTCCAGCTCTTCCACGCTAGGGGTCGTAGAGAGCAGCTTCAGTTGCCTGATTGCAAGGCTGAATTGCTGCTGATCTGATGAGTGAGAGCTGAATCACGTTGATCGGGATAACCAAGGTTCCAGTGCTTCGTCGATCGATATTTTCATCTCCTTTGGGGTGACACTGCATCGGTTGCACATACATATTATCCCTGTACTTTGTCGTGCAACAATTGGCTCCAGTGGTAGTCGACTACCGCTATCATAGAGCACAGGTATTAGATGCTTACAGTGCATGGATGTCCTGACTTGGTTATGCGGTACGTTTGGGTATGGGACTGGAACTTCATCGTGTAGAAGAGGAAAAGGGATGCCTAAACACGTTGGATATGCAGTTTACAGCGAGATTGAAAATGGGTACCTAGTCACAGCATCACCAAGTAATTATCACTGGGATCCTGCTATAGCACTGATGTACGAGACCGCCGCCAAGGCGTGGGCGTCGGCAAACCGCCGTGGTCCCGGATATGCGGTTGCCGTTTCTATCGTGCGCAATGGGAGCGGAGAGATACTGCATGAGGATCTACCCATTCCAATGAAGGCTGCTCCAGGTAGTTGGATTGTTCGCATCCAGGATGAAGGACTACCGCTCGGCCCCCTCTATATTTCAAGCCTGAGTCGAGATGGTAAGCCTCACGCATCCACAGAAGTTCGCGATGCCAGAGGTTTTAGTCATGAGATGGCATTGGAGTTGGCTGCTACCTTAGAAGGTAAGCAAGGTCGAACTGTGAGTGTGGAGCAAGTACCGAGTTGAGTGGTGGTTGGATTTGAACTGCGAGAAGGAGGGAAGGGCCACAACGCATGGATAGCGTATTCAAAGTCCCGGCTCTGCAGATGGCGGGGTGGGGGCTACTGTACGGCGATTTCTTCGACCTGTATGACGTCGTCGAAGTGCTTGAGATACCCAGTGGTCTGGCTGGCGATCTCATGATCTACTTGCGCAACCTGAAATGCGTCGAGCTGGTGGCTGAAGTTCGAAAAGGGCTGAAAGAGGAGGGGAAAGTCCACAAGAGGATTTTCATCAAGGTACTCTGCATTCACCCCGAAGCTCTGCCAAGTCCTAAGAAAGAACCGCCGATGCCAAAGTCGGTGTCTCTTCAGCAGCAGTTGACTCAACTGGTCAAATTCATGCCTTCACCGCGGGGAGCTCGTTGATGCAGGTGGTGTAGCGGGGGCTGAGCTGCTCACGCTTCATCATCCACTCCGTAGTGTCCCGGCCCCTGGCGGCAAAGTAGACCTTCCCCCACCTTCCCTGATTTATCTGGTCAATCACCTTCATCAGTGCCTCGCTGCGGGGATCCTGCTGCCGGTCAGCGAACAGGTCTCTCTGGTGCATGCTGGCCGGGCTGAAGTCAGCCAGCATGACGCCCCCCTTCATATAGCGGACATCATCCCGCCAGATACGGCGCAGTAGCGGTTCAACCAGGACCAGCAGGTCACGGGTGTCTGAGGTGGGTGTTTGCAACCGGGTCGATACCTGGTTGCTGTAATAGGTCTCTCGCTCCGAGAAGGGGCTGCTCCTTATAAAGAGGGTGATGTGGCGGCACCGTTGCCCCTCGGCACGCAGCTTCTCGGCGGCCCGCTCCATGTAGCCGGCCAGCGCCTGCTGCATGGGGCCCAGTTCGGTGATGCGCTCGCCAAAGCTCCGGCTGCAGATGATCTGCTGCTTGGCCTGGGCCAATTGCTCCAGCTCGGCACAGGGGATCCCCCGCAGCTCCTGCACGGTGCGCTCGACCACCACGCCATACTGTCGACGCAGGCTCTTGGGGTTGGCAGCCACCAGATCAGCTACCCAGTTGATGCCCTGTTTGTTGAGCTTTACGGTCAGCTTGCGCCCGATCCCCCAGACTTCCTCAACTGGGGTGATGGCCATCAGCTTGGCGCGGCGCCCCTCATCACGCAGATCCACCACGCCGCCGGTGGCCGGCCACTTCTTGGCGGCGTAGTTCGCCAGCTTGGCCAGAGTCTTGGTCGGCGCAATGCCGACTCCGACAGTGAGGCCAGTCCACTGCTGCACCCGTTCGCGGATCTGGCGGCCATAGGCCAGCAGGTCGCCAGCCCAAGATTCCCCGAGCTCGATGAAGGCTTCATCAATGCTGTAGACCTCGACGGTTGGGGCCATGCTCTCCAGGGTGGTCATCACCCGGTTCGACATGTCGCCGTAGAGGGCGTAGTTGGAGCTGAACCAGATGCCGCCATGCTCTTCATATACCTCGCGGATCTGGAAGTAGGGCACCCCCATCTTGACCCCCAATCGTTTGGCCTCTGCCGAGCGGGCCACCACGCAGCCGTCGTTGTTGGATAGCACGACGATCGGCACCCCCTTGAGGTCGGGGCGAAACAGGCGCTCACAGGAGGCATAGAAGTTGTTCACGTCGACTAGGGCAATGGCGGTTGGCATGGCTACCCTCGCCGGGTTTTGTGCAGGACGAAGGTGACGACGCCGAAGATATCCAGCTCCTGTCCTTCTTGCAGAATGATGGGGGAGAAGTTCGGGTTGGCCGGCAGTAGCGCCGGTGGGTCGGACTGCAAGATCTTGACGGTGAACTCGCCATCCAGACAGGCCAGCACGATGTCGCCGTGGCGAGCTGTGATGGCGCGGTCGATGATCAACATGTCGCCGTCATTGATGCCTTCCCCGATCATGCTGTGGCCGCTGGCTCGCACATAGAAGGTGGCTGCCGGGTGGGAGACGCAATGTTGGTTGAGGTCGATGGTCTGTTCCACATAGTCCTGAGCTGGGGAGGGGAACCCACAAGCGGCAGGGGTGAGGTACAGGGGGATTTCGATGAGGGGTGCATCGATAGCATGGGGAATCATGGTGATTTTCACTGTATGAATGTACAGTTATTCTATCTGAGGGATCCGGAAAGATCACTGGTCGGCGATCGGGTCTTGGCAAGGCAAGGGGGTTCGCGGCCAATTATGCTTGGCAGAGGCCGACCTGGTGAGTTTGGGCTCTCATACGACGGAGGGGCTGCACATGTGCATCAACTACATCCCGACCACCAAGGCGGTGCTGGTGGAATACTTCGGGGTTGATGACCCTGGGTTCGACTGGAAGGAGGAGGTGTGGCAGGACTATCAGGCTCCGATCCTGATCCAGCGTGATGGCCGGCGACAGGCGCTGATCGCCAGCTATGGGCTGGTGCCGAAGAGGAAGGTGCAGCCAGGCAACAAGCACTACACCACGATGAACGCCAGGGCCGAGACGGTAGGGGAAAAGCCGACCTACCGCCGTGCCTGGCTGCAGGGGCATCTCTGCCTAGTGCCCATGACCTGCTTCTTCGAGCCCTGCTACGAGAGCGGCAAGGCCGAGCGCTGGCGGATCAGCATGGCCGACGGCATGCCCTTCGCGGTGGCCGGCATCTGGCGGGCATGGCAGGAGGAGAAGGGCTACACCTTCAGTTTCTCCCAGCTCACGATCAATGCCGACACGAACCCACTGCTGCGGCGAATGCACAAGCCAGGGGACGAGAAGCGGAGCCTGGTCATTGTGTCGCCGGATGGCTACGACGCCTGGCTGGGGTGCAAGGACCCTGAACTGGCGCGAACCTACCTGGTGCAGCAGCATGCTGAGCGGTTGATGGGAGGGCCGATGCCTGTCTCGTCTAGAAGCTGACGGTCCAGATGGGGGCATTCTGCAGGTTTTTGCTGTTTTTACATACAGTGCTTTGGTGAGGGGTAAGGGGGAACCTTGGAGTTGATGATGAGTAAATGACTTCAGCTAAAATCATTTTAGTGGCTAAAAATTGGTGTATTCACATATTGCATTTTCAAGATTTTAGACAATCACTTTCAATATATTGAAGTCAACTCTTGTTTGCTTGCTTTGACAAAAGAACGTTGCTCATTAAGTCATGCAGCATTGAAAAATCACCCATGCAATTTCAATGAAAAGCCTAGAATTTGATTGCCACTTCGCTCTGATGATCCCTTTTGTGCATGGATATATCTAATTGTCCAAACATCAATATTGTAGTTTTGATAGTCTATGGACGATATGATTATTTGATTATGTGATACTTTCATCATCCCAATAGCTGGAAAGTAGATAGACGATGAAAGTCAGGCGGCATGCGGGGTCGGCTGGCGAAGAGGGGGTGGGAAGGCCTCAACATCATACCCAATGGGCATCCACGCGGGCTATCAAGATTGCAATTATGATGTGTTGGGTTTGGTATCGGTAGATTGAAAACGTGATTTGCAATTTTGGCAATCAAGTAGCTGACAAACTCAATGCGAGTTGCAATTGCGAGTAATTGACGTCGATGCAATTCAGGCTATGTCAATGAATGCCAACAACGGGAGCGTGGTGGATTGCCAGAAGAGTATGGGGTGAATTATTTTTTATTAAAATAACTTGGCGCGAATTGTTAATATCCTAAGCATTTTCCCTGTACGTGATCGTGTAATTAACGATGGTTTGTCACGACGGAACATACTTGGGTGTCGGCGCCGAGGATGGATATTTTTTTTCGCTTAACCCGTTGACACCGGATTCGTGAAAGCTGTAGCGTAAATAGCATCAGGCACCTGCCTGGAGCGTACATCCATCCGAATTAATTAAATTAACGGCGTCTGCTGGGGGCCTGTTCATGCCAAAAATATATTGTGACGCACAGCCGTTTTGGCATGCCCGAAAGGCCTTTACGGCGACGGATGGTGAGCGATTACTCGTCGAGATGAGGGCAGGCATGTTTCAGCAGAGTGAGTCACCGGCCTTGGCTGCATTGAGGCTCATGAGTCAATCCGGGCACGATGTGAGCGCAGCCCTCGTTGAAGTGAAGGGGTTGCACCAGTTGGCGGTGATGCTGAACCCATCAATCCCAGTGACAGTGGAGATCCAATTATGATGTCGTGGTTCAAGTCGATTTACCTGCTCTACCTCGCGGCGGTGCTGCCATTGTTGGCTATCGCGTTCAACCAGTACAAGGATATGAATGATTACGGCATGTGTCTGACCGCATTCGGTGGGCAGGGATTCGTGCAGCAGCGAACGGCAACGGTGTGCTCTCAGATTTTCACGGAATCGGGCATGGTTGTGAAGGATGTTGCGAGTGATGAGGCCCTGTTACTCCCCATGCAGACACAGGTTCACCGCAGTACCTACCGGGATATCTATGCTGCGGCTGCAGATGGGGATCCAGAGGCAATGTCCGGGGCTCCCGCGTTTGATCTGTGGTGGGCTCAATTGCCTGTCACAAGGGCAAATTAGTCGTGTGAGCTGGCCGCTGATACCGCTCGTGCTAGAGGGTATTTACTCGCGCTGCAATATTGTGTAGGCTGAATCCCAATGATGGAGGACTGCACCCGAAAGGGTTCAGTCCTTTTTTGTTTCCCTTTCTAAACCTCGGCCTTGCCGGGGTTTTTTCATTTCTGAGGCCCTGCGGGGTGGTGGGTATGAAGATGCCTGATAAAGACCTTGGCCTGTTGGCCTGGCTGCTGGCGTGGGCCGACACTCACTGGCCCGCACTGTATGGCTTCATTCTGTCCGTGGTGATCTCCTGGCTGCGGGTGACTTACTCCGGCGGCGGCGTTCGACAGCGGCTACTCGAGTCGTTGCTGTGTGGCGCCATTTCCCTCTCGGTGATGTCTGGGATGGAGCTGTTCGGGATTGCGGCCACCGCATCCGGGTTCGTCGGCGGTTCGATCGGATTCCTCGGGGTCGAGAAGATCCGCGAGTTTGCCGGTCGTGTGCTGGATAGGAGGTTTGGCAATGGTCCGAGTTGAGCGCACATCACCGCACGGCATCAGTTTCATGCACTACTTCGAGACCTGCAAGTTGAGGGCCTACCCAGACCCTGGCAGTAAAAATGGGGAGCCGTGGACTATCGGGTGGGGGCACACAGGGCCAGAGGTGAAACCCGGGCTGGAGTGGACGCAGCAACAGGCTGACAGCGTGTTCGTTGATGACCTCCGCCGCTTTGAGCGTGATGTGTTGTCGCTGGTCAAGGTGTCACTGACTCAAGGCCAGTTCGATGCGCTGGTGTCGTTTGCCTACAACGTTGGTTCTGACATCGATGCTGACACCATTCCGGAAGGGTTGGGGGACTCGACGCTGCTGCGCAAGCTGAACACCGGTGATTACGATGGTGCAGCCCGTGAGTTTCGGAAGTGGAACAAGAACGATGGCAAGGTGATGCGCGGGCTGACCCGCCGGCGTGTCGCAGAGGAATGCCTGTTCAGGGGTATGGATGCCGCTGCGGCCATCAAAAATGGGGTGGCTGCAGCATGAACCCCGTCAGGCAGTTCCTCGATGCGCATCCCGTGGTGTGGTTCTTCGCTCGCCTGACCGCGGTAGCGCTGCTGCTGTGGTGGATTCACCACTCAGGCTACAGCTCCGGAGCTCATGACAAGGAGCTTGAGTGGTCAGAGAAGTGGAACAAACAGGCGGCCGAACTGGCCACTGCACGAGCTGATGCGGTAACCGCTGCGCGAGAGGTTGAGCAGCGTCGCCAAGCGGACATAGAGAAGGTGAGACAGGATGCAGAACAAGAGATTGCCCGGGCTGAGAGTGACGCTGCTGCTGCCAGTGCTGTTGCTGCTGGGTTGCACGAGCAAGCCCGCCGCTTGGCAGCACGAGCAAATCAGTGCGCCAGCTATACCGGCGCTGCCCAGCCAGGCGAAACAGCCAGACAGCCCGCCGTGGTGCTCGCCGACCTGCTCAGCCGGGCTGATGCGCGAGCGGGAGAGTTGGCAAGAGCGTATGACCGAGCTCGAGCATCCGGTCTGGCCTGCGAAAGAGCCTACCACTCCCTGATTTCCCAGCAGTAACCGAATCGCCGCACCGGGTCACTCTCCCATCTGGCGGGTCGTCCCGCGTTAATGTGTGCCGGTGCGGCACCAACCAGGTAGCAGCCATGCCTCTACGAGTTCCCAAGGTGTGCAGAGAGCGCACCTGCCATCAGTTGACCACCGAGCGGCATGGCTACTGCCCAGCCCATATACATCTGCTCGATGGGTGGAAGACGGTGGCCAAGGTCAGCGCCGATGATCGCGGCTATAACTGGGCATGGCGCAAGCGACGCAAGCGGATACTGGAGAGGGACAAGTACCTGTGCCAGGTGTGCCTTGCCTTGGGCATCGTGAAACCAGCGACTCAGGTCGATCACATCGTCAACAAGGCCACTGGCGGCACCGATGATGACGATAACTTGCAGAGCATCTGCGACCCTTGCCACGCCACCAAGACGCGGGCAGAGGCGCTGGCAGCCCGCCGGGCGGGGCAGGGGAGGGGGTAGGGGGGATCAAATCCTCCCAGCTTTTCGACCTCACCACTGCTCCGCCCCGTGAAATTTTTATACCCGCGAAATTAAAAATTTAAATGGAGGGCGCGATGGGCGGTGCAGCTACCGTGCCCGGGCGCGGTAGGAAGCCCAAGCCGACGGCCTTGAAGCGCTTGGGGGGCAATGCCGGCAAGCGGGCGCTGAACAAAAACGAACCCACCTTCACCCCTTTGATAGGGGTCGCTTGCCCAGAGTGGCTGGCAGAAGACCAGTGGGCCCCCACGTTGTGGGACATGGTGATCAAAGAGCTGTGCGCCGCCGAGGTACTGTGCATCACCGATCTGCACAACCTGGAGGCGTTTTGCGCCGCTTACTCCCGCTGGCGCAGAGCCGAGATCGAGATCACCAGGCACGGCCTGGTGGTTGAAGGGGCCACTGGTGGTCCAGTCAAGAATCCAGCCTGTACCGTCGCCAACGAATCACTCAAGCAAATGACCACATACGGGGCCCTGCTCGGGCTGGACCCTTCCAGCCGCTCGCGCCTGATCGGCGGCAACAAGAAGAAGGGAGGAGGCAACCCGTTCGCTGCTTTGTAGGGATGGACTATGGCCGCACGCAAAAGCTATCCCTATGTCAACGTGGCCAATGGCTACGCCCGCGATGTGGTGCGTGGCAACATCCCAGCCTGCCGCTACGTGATCCAGGCCTGCCAGCGTCATCTCGATGATCTGGCCAAAGAGAAGTCGGCCAAGTTCCGGTTTCGTTTCGACAAGGACAAAGCCGAGCGGGCTGCCAAGTTCGTTCAGCTCATGCCCCACACCAAGGGGGAGTGGGCCTTCAAGCGCCAGACCCTGAACCTTGAGCCCTGGCAGATGTTCATCATCTGCTGCGTGTTTGGCTGGGTGCGCAAGGGCAGCGGGCTGCGTCGCTTTCGCGAGGTCTACAACGAGATCCCCCGCAAGAATGGCAAGTCGGCGCTCTCCGCTCCGGTTGGCCTCTACTGCTTCGCGGCAGATAACGAATTCGGTGCCGAGGTCTACTCAGGCGCCACCACTGAAAAACAGGCGTGGGAGGTATTCCGCCCCGCCCGCTTGATGGCCAAGCGCACCCAAGACTTCCTCGACAATTACGGGGTTGAAGTCAACGCCAGCAACCTGAATATCCCTGCCGATGGCGCTCGCTTCGAGCCGCTGATTGGCAACCCGGGTGACGGTCAGTCGCCATCCTGCGCCATCGTGGACGAATACCACGAGCATGACAGCGATGACCTCTACACCACCATGATCACCGGCATGGGCGCCCGCCGCCAACCGCTGATGTGGGTCATCACCACTGCCGGCTACAACATCGACGGCCCCTGCTACGACAAGCGGCGGGAGGTGATTGAGATGCTGGCTGGTACGGTGCCGGACGATGAGCTGTTCGGCATCATTTACACCATCGACGAAGGGGATGACTGGGCGGATCCCAAGGTGTTGGCTAAGGCTAATCCGAACATGGGCATCTCGGTTTACTCCGAGCATCTGCTGGCGCAGCAGGCTAAGGCCATCAAGTCGGCCCGCTTTGCCAACATCTTCAAGACCAAACACCTCAACGTCTGGGTCTCGGCCAAGACAGCGTTCTACAACATGCAGCGCTGGGCGGCCTGCGAGGACAAGAGCCTCACCCTGAAGCAGTTCGTCGGTGACGAGTGCATCCTCGGTTTCGACCTGGCCCGTAAGCTCGACATGAACTCCATGGCGCGGCTGTTCTGGCGCGATATCGACGGCAAGCGCCACTACTACTCGGTCGCCCCCAGGTTCTGGGTGCCGGAAGATACCGTGTTCGATAACGATAACCGGCGTCTGGCGGAGCGATACCAGAAGTGGGTCAACTTGGGCGAGCTCAGTACCACCGATGGGGCAGAGATAGACTATCGCGAGATCTTCGAAGAGGCCAAAGAGGCCAACCTGGTCAACAAGGTGTTGGAGACTCCACTCGATCCGGCAGGGGCAATTGCCCTGTCTCACTCGCTGGCAGATGAGGGCATGACCCCCATCACCATCACCCAGAACTATCAGAACATGTCCGCCGGAATGAAGGAGCTGGAGGCTGCGATCCAGGCCGGCCGCTTCCACCACGACGGCAACAGCCTGATGACCTGGTGTATCGGCAACGTGATCGGCAAATACCTGCCCGGAAACGATGACATGGTGCGTCCGGTCAAGGAGAGCGCTGACCAGAAGATCGACGGCGCGGTGGCGCTGATCATGACCATCGCCCGCGCCATGGTGCCGGATCGCGGCGATGACCGCTCCATCTACGAAACCTCGGACGTTTTATGCTGACACAATTTTCCATTTTCATCGTGGGCCTGCTGGGCGCTGCGGCACTGGCCTATGGCGCCAGCCTCTACGCCCCGCCGCTCGGCTGGATAGTGGGCGGCCTGCTCTGCCTGATTTGGTCATTAATGATGAGTCGAGCAGTGGCTGCCGCCGAGTTCGCCAAACGCCACAAGGGGGATAGCTAATGTTCCTGCCAATGATGTTCGGCAGCGGGCGCAAGGGCGGCAATTTCAGTCAGTGGATCAGCAGCATGGCAGGTAAGACTACCAAGGCCGGGGTGCTGGTCACGCCGGAGACGGCCCTGGCGCAAGGGGTAGTGCGTGCCTGTGTCACTCTGCTGGCCGAGTCCGTGGCGCAGCTCCCCTGTGAGCTCTACCGTCGAGATGATGACCAGCGGCTGCGTGCAACGGACCACCCGCTGTACGACCTCATCCACAACCAGCCGAACCAGAGAGACACTGCGTTCGAGTACAACGAGCAACGGATGGGCCACCTGGGCCTGCGTGGCAACAGTTACAGCTTGATCGACCGGGATGGGCGGGGCTTTATCACCGAGCTCATTCCCATCAACCCGGACAAGGTAGCGGTGCTTAAGGGGCCGGATGGGTTGCCCTATTACCAGTTGCTGGACGGCAGCAACCAGACCTTGCCGATGCGGATGGTGCACCATGTCAAGGCGTTCAGTCTTGACGGCTACCTGGGGCTGTCACCGATCCAGACCAACCCGGACACCATCGGACTTGCCATGGCGGTGGATGAGCATGCGGGACGGGTGTTTGCCAACGGCACCACGCTCTCCGGGGTGATCGAAAGGCCAGCGACCGCCAAGGCGATCGAATCGCAAGAGAAACTCGACGCCATTCTCAACAAGTTTGTCGATCGGCACTCAGGGCTGCGCAACGCCTTTTCGGTCGCCATGCTGCAAGAGGGCATGCAGTACAAGCAGCTCGCCATGAACAACGAGCAGGCGCAGTTGCTGGAGTCTCGCAAGTATGGCGCCAACGAGATTTGCCGGCTCTACAAGGTGCCGCCGCACATGATCGGCGAGCTGGAGCGGGCGACCAACAACAACATCGAGCACCAGGGGCTGCAGTTTGTCATCTACACCCTGCTGGCCTGGGTCAAGCGGATCGAAGGCGCGATGATGCGGGACCTGTTGTTGCCTGCGGAGCGCAAGAACCTCTACATCGAGTTCAACGTCTCCGGGTTGTTACGGGCAGATCAGAAGTCCCGCTATGAGGCTTATGCCCTCGGTCGCCAATGGGGCTGGATGAGTGTCAACGATATTCGCCGGCTGGAGAACCTGCCGCCGGTAGCAGGTGGAGATATCTACCTGACTCCGCTCAACATGGTGAGCACCGGCTCACTCCCGCCAGGCATCACCAAAGCCAGCGCCGAACAACTCAACGAGATCGAGGCCATCCTATGCCGAAGCTGATCAATTACCCCCATCTGGCCAGCATGGCGTTTGGCCAACCCCTCTATGCCACCCAAGATGTACTGGCTGGGGTGAAGAGCCTGCTGCTACCACGCATGCTGGGCAACCAGCGAGACATCATGGCTGCCGACGAGTTGCCGGACGGGTTCGAGCCTGCTCCGCTGGAGGCCAGGGGCGAGTTCAAGAACCGCATCGGCGGGCTGGCGGTGATCCCTTTGCACGGCATCCTGATGGCTCGGCGTGGGCACATCGATGCCACCTGCACCGAGCTGACCAGCTACGAGTGGGTGAGGATGCAGATCGCCACCGCGCTGGCTGATGAACGGGTCAAGGAGATCGTGCTCGACATCAACTCCGGCGGCGGCATGGCGGTGGGCTGCAAGGAGCTGGCGGAATACATCTATTCCAAGCGCAGCGTCAAACCGATCACCGCACTGGTCAACTTCGCCGCCTACTCGGCCGCCTACTTCATTGCTGCCGCTTGCACCAGGGTGGTGGTGAGCGAGACCGGCGGCTGCGGCTCGGTGGGCGTCATCATGGAGCACATGGAGGTGAGCAAGTGGGAGCAGGAGGTGGGCCTCACCTTCACCACCTTCTACCGCGGCGAGCGCAAGAAGGACGGCACCCCGCACGAACCCCTCTCCGAGGGGGCGATGGCCGCCATCGATCACCGGATGGATCAGGCCTACGAGCTGTTCGTGAGCTCCGTCGCTCGATATCGCAGCTTGTCAGCAGAGCAAGTGCAGGCCACTGAGGCGGCCCTCTTCAGCGGCAGTGAAGCCGTGGCCAACGGCCTGGCCGACGAACTGGCCAATCCCCAGGATTATCTCAACGCCCTTGCCGCCAGCGTGGCCAACCAGGGTAAACCTCAACAGTCCGTCGGCCTGCGGGCCAGGGCCATCGAATTGCAGAACCAGCTCTAGCCCTGCGGCGGAGCCCATCCCAATAAGCCCCTTTCGGGGCTTTTTTTATACCCAAAGGAAACCACTCGATGAAAACTATCGAAACCCTCCGCCGCGAGCGTGGCGAAATCGTCGCCCAGATCAAAGCCCTTGCCGACCTGGAAGCGAGCGGCACTGCCTTGAGTGACGAGCAACTGGCCCAGTTTGCCAATCTGGAGGCGCAAGCGAACCAGATCAGTGCCGCCATTGCTCGCCAAGAGAGCACCGAGCGACTGATGGCTCAGCAGGCTGTGCCGGTGAATGCCAACGGCTCTCAGGCCCCACCGGCAGTACATGTGAAACAAGAACTCAAGCAGTACCCCGGTGCCGGCATGGCTCGCCTCGCCATGGCGGTTGCCGCTGGCAAGGGGGATATGCAGTTGGCCGAGCAGTTTGCCGCCAAAGAGATCGGCGATGCCGGGATCGCCATGGTGATCAGCACCGCTGCTGGCTCCGGTGGTGCGCTCATCCCCGAGAACCTGCACTCCGAGCTGATCGAGCTGCTGCGCCCGCGCACCATCGTGCGCAAGCTCGGCGCCCGCCCGGTCCCGCTCCCCAACGGAAACCTGAGCATGCCGCGTATCTCTGGTGGAGCCACTTCAAGCTATGTGGGGGAAGGGGTTGACGCCAAGGCCACTGGCGGCAACTTCGATGACGTGAAGCTCTCGGCCAAGACCATGATCACCCTGGTGCCGCTGAGCAACCAGCTGATCGGGAGCGCAGGTTACAACGTCGAGCAACTGGTTTTGGGGGACATGATCGCTGCCATGGGTGGGCGAGAGGACAAGGCGTTTCTGCGCGATGACGGCAGCAACAACACCCCGGTCGGTTTCAAGAAGGTGGCCACCGATGCAGGCCGCACCATCGCCTGGACTGGCACCGCGGATCTGGCCACCATCGATGCCTACCTCGACTCTCTCATCCTTAAGCTGATGAGCTCCGACTCCATGATGATCAACCCGGGTTGGGGCATGAGCCCGCGCTCCTGGATGAAGCTGTTCGGCCTGCGCGATGGCAACGGCAACAAGGTTTTTCCGGAGATGGCCAGCGGCCTGCTGAAGGGCTACCCGATTGCCCACACCAACACCATCCCGGTGAACCTCGGGGCGAGCACCAACCAGACCGAGATCTACTTCGCCGACTGGAACGACGTAGTGATTGGCGAGCAGGACAACATGACCATCGATTTCAGCCGCGAGGCCACCTACGTGGATGCAGCCGGCGAGCTGGTCAGCGCCTTTGCCCGCAACCAATCCCTGATCCGGCTGGTCGGCAACCACGATGTGGGTTTCCGTCATCCTGAGGGGCTGGTACTGGGCACTGCAGTTACCTGGTAACCCCTGCCTTGGGGCAGCTTTGCGGCCCCTTCTTTTTCACTATGCCGACCACACAGGAGAGCCATCATGGCTAAACCAGACAAGGCGGGGAGCGAACCCGCCATGACGCTTATCAAGGTCATCCGCCCCTTCAAGAACTACAGCCCCGGCGACATCACCGGATTTGACGCAGCCAAGGCGCAGGCCCTGATCGACGGTGGCGTGGCTGAGGCCTACACCGCAGCCGAGGGTGAGGAGTAAGCATGTTGCTGATCACCGTGGCAGAGGCCAAGGCGCAGTGCCGTATTGAACCGGATATGACCGATGAAGATGCGCTGCTGACCGGTTTGATTGAAGCGGCGATCAGCCACATCCAGTCCGACATCAACAAGCCGCTGGTGGCGACAGGGGAGGAGGGGCAGCCTCTCACCCCAGCGCTCAAGCTGGCGGCCTTGCTGCTGATCGGCCATTGGTACACCAACCGGGAGGCTGTGGTGACGGGCACCATCGCCACGACTCTGCCGCTGGCCTATGACTCGCTGATCCATCCCTATCGTGACATCGTGGTGGGCTAGGGGGCTGCATGCTTAAAAGTGGCGAACTCGACACCCGGCTGACGCGCTTTGGCGCCGCAACCGGCACCCCCCCAGAATGGCCGCTGCTTGGCAAACTGTGGGCGAAGATCATTGACCCGAAGGCGGCAGGGCGCGAGGCCCAAGCCAGTATCTATGCGACCGGCTCGACCCTGATCACGGTGCGGGTTCGGGGCGATATCCTGCCCGGGCAGTTGCTGAAGGGGAATGCCTGCTGGTACTTGATCGAAGATACCGCCAGCGAGCCTGGCGCCTTGCAGATCTCCGCCCGCAAACTCTCCGGTGAGCCAGCGACCTACACCCCAAAGCAGGGCGAACCTTATCCGGTCACCGCCTTCTTGGCAGCTGAGAACGTGATGGTGGGGGCCCGCAGCGAACCGCGGCACCAGATAGACCTGATCCTGCCTGAGCTCGTATACCCCTTTGCACGACAGGGTGACCAGATTACCTTGCGGGGACGGCAATATCGTATCGATGGGCTGATTGAGGGCAGTGAAAACGGCACCACGCTCCGAGTGATGGTGGTCTGATGCCGGGCGGACTTAGCCGCAAGCGCAGGGCCAGGGCGATCAACGTCACCGGCCTGAGCGATAGCGTCGATGCATTCAAGGCGCTCCCTGCCACGATCCGCAAGCAGCTCGTGGCCGTGGTCAATGAAGTGGCCGCCAACACCCGGGGTGACATCGTGAACCGGATCGCCGCCGATGGGTTCAACACCGCCTCTGTCAGGGCAAGGATCCGGCTCGACAAGGCGAACGTCAGCAACGACGTTGCCACCATCAGTTTGGACCTAAAGAAGATCCCGTTCAGCCGTGTCAAATTTGCCAGTCAGCGTGCTGATGGCACCGGTACCCGGGCCAGTGTCTGGGTGCTGCGAGGCGGCAAGCGCGTGCAGGTCTACGGCTTTATCAACCCCTACGGCAAGAAGCGTCGCCCGATGATCCGCTATGAGAAGGCCGGCAAGCAGCGGCTGGTGATGGCGGGTGGTGTGGGCCTGCGGGGTTGGTGGAACGACATCATCACCGAGCAGTTCCTCAATGAACTGCAAGCCAACCTTGCCAGCACCTTCAGCAGGAGAGTGACATGACCGAAGCGACCGTGATCATCGATGCGCTGCTGGCCAAGTTGCGCAGCGTGCCTTCACTGTCTCCTGAAGACCGGGTATGCGATAGCGACCCGCAGATCGACCAGCACACCCCGCTGCCGCTGGCCCATTTCCGGGAACTGACCGAGGGCAAACCTGAGCGGCGGGGGCGGGAGTGGAAGCGCACTCGCAGCATTCAGGTGGACCTCTACCAACCGGTGAGTGACGGGCGGGCAGGGCGTGACCAGCTGCTCTCTGACGTCTTGGCCGCCCTGGTGCCCTCGACGGCGGGGATCCCCCTGCCGGGCACGACGCTGCTCACTATCTCGGTGGGTACCATCAATCTGGAACCCGAAGAAATCGGCAGCGACACCTTGCTGACCTCCATCCAATTCAGCCTCACCTATACCGCCAGCCTCTAGGTTGGCACCACCATCTGGATACCATAGGAGCATCCAAGCATGTCATTTACCGACAAAGGCCTGCTGCTGGCCGGTGATGTCTACATCGCCGAAATCAACAACGGCGTGAAAGGGCCCCTGATTGGCCCCATCAACGTCAACGAGATCACCGTCACCCCGCCGACCACCGAGGAGAAGTCGCGCATCTCCAAAAAGCGCAGCACCTTCGGCCAGGCGCTGGACTCGGTTCAACTGCCGAAGGACCCGGCCAAGCTCTCCCTGAAATGGGACTCCATGACCAAACAGCTGCTGGCCGATGCCATCGCAGGCAAACAGGTGGCCTTCACCCAGGCCGAGGCTCCGGTGGTGGACGAGCTGGTTACGCTCAGCAAGCTGGGGTGGGTCGAACTTGCCACTGCCTTTATCAAGACGGGCACCATCACCGTCAAGCTCAGTGCTGGCGGTACCGCGCTGGCACTCGACACCGATTACCAGGTAAACGGCAACATGGTCATGGCCATCAGCGATCAGGCTGCTGCGGCCTGCAAGGTCAGCTACACCAAGGCAGCCGTGACCGGCACCACCTACACCGGAACCACCGAGACCCTCAAGCCACGCTACTTCCTGATCGACGGCGAGAACCTGGCCAACCCCGGCCAGCGGGTGCGCGTCACCATCGATCAGGCCATGCTGGCCTCCCAGGGCGCACTGGCGCTGATGAGTGGCGAGTTTATGGAAGGGGAGCTGGAAGGCTCGCTGGTGACTCAGCCCGGTAAGTCCGAGCCGTATCGGATGGAAATCCTCAACTGATGTAGGTGCCATATTCAGCCCGGCAAAATGGCGGGCTGATTCTAACCTTTAGAAATTCTATTTATCTTGATGCTCATTTCTTCAAGCGTTTTATCTAACTCATTGAGTTTTTTATCTAAATTCCCAAGGGCATTGGTTTTAGCAATAGCTATCAGTGCCTCTTTCAACTCCTCATATGTTGGCTGTAATGAGGGATCTCCGGATGTACTTGTGGTTCGCGCCTCCACTACTCCATGGTCAGCTTCAAAGCTTTTTTGCAGACGGTTAACTATCTCAGCATTGACCGAGCGGTTGTTCTGTTCTGCGGCTGACTTTATGGATGCGTGTAGAGCCTCATCAAGCCTGACTTTGAACTGTAAAGTTCCCATTTTTAAATCCAACAGAAAATAATGTTGACATGGAACCACATTGGTTCCTATTCTTCAATGGAACCAAAATGGTTCTTTGTTAGGGAGTATGAAAATGACCAGTGAAATGAAGCAGTCAAAGTTCAGAATACCACCGGAATTGTTGGAGTATCTGAAGCTCCAGGCTGCAAAAAACCTCAGGTCTGTAAATGCAGAGCTGATAGTTAGATTGGCCAAATCAATGGAGCAAGATAAGGAAGGGAGACGTTCAGAATGAAGGTAAACGGGCATAAGGCCAGAAATAGTTCGACCCAAGCTGCGCCAACAGCTCGGGTCGAGATTGAAATCCGCACTGCAAAGTAGGGACTTACGGTATGAATATACAACATCCTAACCAATTTTTGAAAGTCGGTTCTCTCGGAGCAAATACATTGCCGGTGATCGCCGGGGTGGAGATCACCACCGATGAAGTAGGGCGGTTCAATCTCAATGCCTTGCACCAAGCAAGCGGTGGAGAGAAGAAGAGGGGACCAAGCTACTGGCTGGCCCTTGATTCAACATCAGAGTTGATAGCAGAGGTGTCAAAATCCACAAATACCGAGATCCCGGTATTTTCCAAACGAGGAGTAAACGGCGGCACTTTCGCCCACGAGTTACTGGCGATCTCCTACGCAGGTTGGATCAGTCCGGCTTTCCAGCTTCAGGTCAATCAGGTGTTTCTGGATTACCGCACCGGTAAGTTGAAACCCGCGGTGGATCCTATGGCTGCGCTGAACGATCCGGCCACCATGCGTGGGTTGCTGATGACCTACAGCGAAAAGGTGTTGGCGCTGGAAGAGCGGGTCGGTGAGATGGCGCCTGTGGTGCAGGCATTCGACCGGATCGCCACCGCCGAGGGTTCGCTCAATCTGACCGAGGCGGCGAAAGTGTTACAGGTTCCGCCACGCAAGTTGACCGCCCACCTGCAAGCCTCACGTTGGATCTATAAGCGCCCCGGCGCCCGCCATTGGCTGGGCTACCAGGACAAGGTACAGCAGGGGTTGCTGGAGCATAAGCTGAACACCTACCAGAAAGGCGATGGCAGTGAAGGCCTCTCATAGCAGGTGCGCATTCTGCCCAAAGGGATCACCAAGCTGGCTCAATCCCTGTCCATTGGGGGTGTCCAATGAGCGGCGTTCCCACAGGCTACGTGAAAGAAGGTGCCCCCAGGCTGAAACTGCATCGCGAACGCAAGCATGGCATGGACAAGCTGCCATTCATCGCGGGCGAACGGGCGACCACCCCCACCCCGTGTTGGCAGGTACCGGCGGTGGGGGGCGCCATCGGTGGTTATGAAACCGGTGAAGCCTTGGCCCTCAGTTATTTGAAGTGCCTGAGGGGAGAGCAGCAGGGACGGCTGGTGGCCATCGTCAGCTCAATGATGGCCCAATATGACCAGGTGGGTGGGCCGGCCATGGCCGCTTTGCCCGCCTACCAATGGAGCGAGGAATTCGCATCCTTTCGAGGGCAGATGATGGGGTTCTTTGGGGTGCTGGATCTGTGGCTGCACACCAGTGCCGTGCAATGTGGCGTGGGCTTGGCGCGGGTCAGCGAACAAGATCTGTTGAAGCGAGCCAACGCCGGGTTGGCGTTCGACAGCGAGGCCTATCTGTCGGCCTTCTCCTGAGCAGATTCGGGGCCTGCCAAAACGCAGGCCCCAATTATGCCAATCATTACTTCGACAGCATGTGAGTGAAGATATTCCCTGTTTCCAGCCCTACATTACTGACAGCAGATTCAATGTCATCCAGTTTGCCAGCAAGATGGCTCACAGCGCTTGTCTCATTGAGCCAGTCCAGTTCTTCCTTGATTTCAGTGAGCTTACCCGAAAGGTGATTTACAGCACTGGTCTCATTGAGCCAGTCTAACTCATCTTTGATTTCTGTTAACTCATCGCGAATTTCAGCCAGCAGGGTATTGGTCTCACCGAACTTCTCCGCCAACTGCTCGATAAATTGCTCCATCAATGTTTCAAGGCGTTCCGTGCTCATGTTTTATCTCCTTACGTGATAGACGAGGGATAAACATAACTCACGGTTATTAGACCTGTTCGAACCAACATCACAATTACCCGCTTCGGCGGGTTTTTTCATTTCTGAGGATTCCCCATGGCCAGCAATGACACCGATATCCAGTTGCGGATCCGCGCCGCCGTTGAGGGGCTGTCTGAAATCAGCAAGCTCATCGCCGAGGTGGATACCCTGGGTGGTGAGACCGAATCGAGCAGCGAGCAGGTCGGCTCCCTGGGGGATGAGCTGCAACGCCTCGGTGAGCAAAACGCGACCCTGACCCAGTTTGCCAACCTCAAGCGCAGCACCGCCGATCTGGGGGAGGGGCTCGAGGCTGGCCGCACCCGTGCCACCGGCATGGGCAAGGCACTGGCAGATGCCAAGAAGGAGCTGACGGCATCCAATGCTGCCTACAGCGCTAGTCGGCAGGAGACCGAGCGGCTGGCGAGCGCTCATGCGGAAGCCAAGGCCAAGGTGGACCTGCTGCGCCAGGCCAATAGCGAGGCGACCAGCGTCACCAAGGAACAGCGCCAGGCGCTCAAGGATGCGCGTGATCAGGTTCGCCTACTGGGGGACCAGTACAAAGAGAGCGCGGGGCAAACCAATGCCCTCAAGAACGGACTGGATGCCAGTGAGAAGGCGCTGCGGCAGCAAGCCCGGGAGTTCAACTCTGCTCGCCGGGAAGTGCAGTCCCTCGATAGCCAGTATCAGCGGCAGAACACCACGCTCAATGGGCTGCGCCGCGCCCTGACCGAGGCTGGGGTCGACACCCGCAAGCTGGCCAGCGAGCAGAAGCGGATTGAAACGGCCAGCCAACAGGCCGGGGCCCAGGTGGCATACCTGAAGAGCCAGCTTGCCGGGCAGGCCACGCAATTGCGCTCGTCTACCGCCGGGATGGAGGCATACAGCAAGAAGGCCAAGCAGGCCGAGCAGAATACCGACAGCCTGCACCAGAGCGTGCAGAGCGGGAGTGGGAGTTGGCGGGACTTTATCGGCCGCATCACTGGCGCGGCAGCGGCCTACCTCAGCTTTGATCAGCTGATTGCCCGCACCACCGGCATGATCCGCACCGCCGATGAGATGGAGCGGCTGGGCGTTTCGCTCAAGAGCGTGGAGGGGAGCGCCGCCGGCGGTGAAAAGGCGTTGGCCTGGTTGCGGGAGTTCAACGAGAAGACCCCGTTCCAACTCAACGAGATCACCACCGCCTTTATCAAGGCCAAGAACTTCGGGCTGGATCCCTATAACGGTGTGTTGCAGGCGGCCGCCGATTACACCGCCAAGACGGCAGGCACTTATCAGGATCTGGAAGGGGTCATCACCGCCCTCGGTCAGGCCTATACCAAGGGCAAGCTGCAAGCCGAGGAGATGAACCAGCTCAACGAGCGCTCGGTACCGGCGGCCCAACTGTTGGCGAAAGCCATGGGCAAGACCACTGACGAGATCATCGCCATGGCCACGGCAGGCAAGCTGGGCCGTGCCGAGATCGAGTTGCTGATCAAGGCGATGGGACAGGATGCGGCCGGTGCCTCTGAGGCCATGTCCAAAACCTTCAGCGGGATCTGGTCGAACTTTCTTGAGGAGCTGAATCGGGTCGAACTGGCGGTGGCAGATGCGGGCATTTTCGACTTCATCAAGGGTGAGCTGCAGAGCGTCACCAGCCAGATCAAGGCCGCCGCCGCCGACGGTAGTCTGGCCGCCTGGGCCCGCCAAGTATCGGATGGCCTGAAGGTGGCCGTGGTAGGCCTGCGCGAATTTGTGGAGGGACTGGTTGAGTGGCGCGGTGCGATTGCGCTGGCTGTTAAAGCCTGGGCAACCATGAAGGTGGTGCAGTGGAGCACCGATCTGCTCAAGTTCGCCGACATTCTGAAAACCCGCGTGACCCCGGATACCAAGAATGCGGGCGAGTCCATGGAGGAGATGGCCAAGAAGGGGAACAAAGCCGGCGGTATGTTAAGCCGGATCGGGCTTGGCACTGCTGCCGCCTATGCTGCCCTGGCCACGTTGGCCTACGAGGGTGGCAAGGGGCTGGCCAAACTGGCGGAGGACACCGGGATCTGGGCGGCCAGGATGGGGGAGGCAGGGGAGATTGAGCAACGGGTGGCCGAGCAGTCTCGCGCCTTCTTCGCCCAACTGCAGCGCCAGGGTATGACCACCATGGCGCAGTTTGACGAGTTCAAGAATGTGCAGATCCTCACTGCGCAAGAGGTGGCCAACCTCTCCGCCGTCGAGCGGGCAGCCTACGAGCAGCGGCTCAAGGGCCATCGCGAGTACCTAACGGGTCAGTTGCAGGTGCAGAAGGCGCTTGAAGCCTCTGGGCTCAAGGCCGAGGCCATGCAATATCAGGCCGATGCAGCACTGGCCAGCATGCGACAAGGTTTTGCAAATCTGGCCGCCGCCGCGGATATGTCCGCTCAGGTGATGGAAGCCAAAAGCCGTCCTGCGGTACTGAACCTGATCAGCAGTTTTGACCAGCTCAAGGCCAAAGGCGGGGAGACGGCAACCACGATAAACACCCTGTTCAGCAATTTGCAGATTGGCGACCCGACCTCATTGCAAAACCTTGGGCTGGCGTTCGAGACGCTCAAGGAGCAGGGCAAAGTCACCCAGACCGAAATTGATGCGGGACTGCGTAAGAGCCTGCAGGACATGAGCCTGCAGGATCTCGAGGTGCTCAAGGTTCAGTCAATGGCCGCTTTTGACGGCATGGAAAAGGGAGCCATCAACGCAGGCAATGTTGCCGAGGATGTCCTGTCGGAGAAGCTGCGGCGCCTAGGCCTCGACTACCAGGAGCTGCAGACCGGTATTGATGCCGTGGGCCGACAGACCATCGATACCTTCCGTGCAGTGGCCAGTGACACCGAGGCGAGCGCGAATGTCATTGCTGCCGCGATGAAAGATGCGGTCAACAAGGCAAATACCGTTGAAGAGCTCGCAGAGATACGAAAGGCGTGGGAGCAAGCCGGAAACGCCGGGAAGGTGTCGTCTGATACGCAGGTGCGTGGATTGCGTTATCTGGATGAAAAGATCCGGGATACCAAGCGAAGGGCGGCCGAGATCGGGGATGGCTTCGATACCGCTGCGGACAAGTCGAAGAAGGCGACCGACACCATGAGGGACAACCTCAAAGGGGTGCAGGACGAGGCCAAAAAGACCAAAGCCGATGTGGAAGACGCCATCAGCAGCACGAGTGGTAGCGCTTCGGCATTGTCAGGCACTGGTCGGGGGGAAGTTACCCGGACTGTTGGAGCGGGCTCCTTCTTCTACAAGACGGTGGATATCAATAACCTGCGTGGCAACGCCGATGCCCTAGCCAACACGCTTGCGGGTGTCGAAGAGGAGCTGGCCCGCTACAGCCAGAAGGTCAGGGACATCCCTGCCTACAGCGAGTGGAGCAAGTTCTATGGCGAGAAGTTCCAGAAGGAGATGGAGGCCATGCGTGCGCAGCTCCAGAAGGAGTTGAACAAGGCACAGCAGAAGGAAGTTGCAAAGAGTCAGCCAGCAGCAAGCCAACCTGTAGTTTCCCCGCAGGTGTATCAGCCGACCCCACAAGCCCAGCAAGCAGAGAAACAGGTCACCATTATCCTGCAACTCCCTGGTTCTACGGAGGCAAAGCTTCTGGCAGATGAGAACGGCCTGAACAACCTGCTCAACATCCTGGAACAGGCGGGGTTGAACAAAACATGATCCAGCTAAATGGCATTGATTTGCCTGATGATATGTCATGGCCAAACGAACTTGCATACACCCCGGTGGTGCAAAGCCTTGAACATGCAGTCACCGGGGATCCGGTGCTGCAATTCGGTATTCAAAAAGGGGGGCGTGCCATCCATCTGGTCTCTGACGGTGCATGGCTCAGCAGGGAACAACTTGACGCTCTGCGAGCCACTCTGACCGTCTCTCCTCCACTGCTGCTGAACCTGGCGAACACAGTGTTCAAGGTCACCTGGGATCACCCTACTACCCCTATTGAAGCCACCCCCATCAGTCCCGAGGCGGAGCCTTGGCTGAATCCGGCAGCTCAATACGAAGTCACGCTACGGTTCATCACATTGGAGTAACCCATGCCCATCACAGCAAAAGACATCGTCATCTACGAGTCGGCCAGGCTGACGGATGAAGACAACGGCGGTGGGTTGCCGACCGGCCGCCTGGTGATCGATGGGCAGGTCAACAACCTGTTCCCCGACACCAGCCGCCTGGACCGCACCCAGGGCCGGGTCAATATCCGCAAGATCTTCGGCGGGGTGGCGGTGGATACCCAGGAGGTCTACTTGGGCTCCCATTTCATGGTGAGCAAGGATGCCGCCGACAGTCGCGTCAACATGATCGCCTTTGCCGGCACCCCGACCGACACCCGTGCAGAGGTCAAGAACGCCATCGAGAGTTACCTGGTGCCCGGCATCAGCGCCCGCATGTACCTGCTCGGCGACCAGTACAAGGGGCAGCGGATGATCCTCGCGTTTCAGGAGGTGTCCGCTCCCGAGCCCGAACTGGGCGGCACCCTGCTGCTGCGGGGCGTGGACCCTGACACCAAGGCCGCCTATGAGCAGTACGTCAAGATCGCAGAGTATGAGGCCCACGAGCAGACCTTCACCTATGAACACGGTGGTGAGTTCAAGACCCTGGTGCGGCGGGTCTGCACCCTCAAAATCACGGCCCGCCTAGCCTATACGTTTTATGGCGGCGCCCCGTATCCAACCGGTTCGACCACCTCCAACGGCAACCAGGTGGCCGATATCCTCACCACCACGGTGGCGGATGCGGCCCGTTACTACGGGGTGGCCGCGTTGGCGCGGTCAGCCTTGCCGGGTGATCTGCAGGTGCGGGTCAACTCGGTTTACAAGCCGATTGTGCCGAGCGCCTATGGCGAGAACCTGTTGACCGACCGCTCGGCGGCGACTGATCTGGCGATCATGCAACCCTCGGGCAATGCCGTAACCCGCCCCCTCCAGTTTGCCCTGGTGGCGGGCAGCCAGTCCCGCAGCTATCTGGAGCGGGTGCCCAAGCGCGGCTCCCTGCAACTCACGATCGATGGGGGTGTGTTCAAGGAGAATGGCAGTGGGGAGTTGAAGTTCCAAAGCGGTAACAACAACTTCAGCAAGCTGACCGTGAACTTCGAAACCGGCCAGATCGATGCCTGGCGCAATGCGGGCAGCTTTACCGCTTCGGCCACCGCCAGCTACACCCCGGCGGTGCGGATCCTGGGCAACCTCATCAGCGTGAGCCGGGAGGTGACCCCGGCCACCCGCACCTTTAACTGGACGTTCGACTTCTCCGCCGCCATCCCCATGCCGGGCACGGTGCGGGTCTTGTACCGGGCGCTGGGTAAGTGGCAGCAGCTCGAAGACAACGGCAGCGGCCAGCTGGTGGGGCAGGGCTCTGGCACTCAGAACTTTGTGACCGGCTCCCTGGCCGTCACCACTGCCGCCCTGCCGGATGCCGAGAGCGAGATCATCGTCCAGTACCAGCCCGCTCAGGGGATAGCGGTCGAGTTGCTGCTGGGCAGCAAGACAGTCGGCAAGCACCAGCGCCTGGAGTTGCCGGACGGCATTCTGCCGGGCTCGCTGCAGGTAAGCTGGGTCAATGGCAGTACCGGATACAACCTCACGAGCAACGAGCAGGGGGAGTTGTCCGGCAGTGGCAGTGGCACCGTGCTCGATGTGGATGGGCTGATCGAGTTCATGCCACTCGTGTTGCCCAGCGATGGGCTCTACAGCCTGACCTATACACCGGATATTCGCCTGCTGGGGGAGGTGGTGATCCCAGGGGCGGGTAACCAGAGTGCGAGTGGGTCGGTGGGGCAGGCGTTCAAGCCGCGTAGCTTCCTGCTGCGCTATGCGGTGCGCCGCTTCAATTACGCCGGGCGCTTCCATGCCCAGGGGGATGGCTACTACACCACCCAGGTGATCGATATCCGTGACGATGGGGCGGGAAACCTCATGCGTGGTAGCGAGAATGTGGGGGTGATCAACTATCAGACCGGGGTGTTTTCCTTCACCTGGTCACAGGGCTATAGCTACAAGTACGAATGCTATGTTGGCCAGAACTGGACGGTCAGCACCGTCAACCTGTTTGAGGAGATGGTGGGCCCAGGCAGCTGGCAGGCGCTGGAGATGGGCCCAGGTACCGCCCCCATCACCAAGCAGGTCAATGCGCCTGAACTCGATTTCCTGCTGGGCAAGCCCAACATCCTGACCGGTTCGCTCTGGTTTACCGATGGCAGCACTCACTATATCGAGCGGGATGGCATCCTCTGGAAAAACCCGGATTCCCGTACCGGGGCTGGTAGTCGGGTTGGCCGGGTGGATCTGGGGATCGGGCGGGTGGTGCTCTCCGATCTCAGCGGCTTTAGCGGCAACCTCACGCTGCTCTCCTGTGCCCGCGTGGTGACGGCGGCATTTGCCAATGCGCTGACCTTCCGCACCCCCGGCAGCCCGCTCAAGCAAGCCAACTTCCAGCTGATCGCGGTGGCCTTTGACGGCTCCCTGGTGAATGCCAGCGCCGATGCGCAGGGGGATCTGGTGGGCGATGGCGTGACCGGGACGGTGAACACCAACACCGGGGTGGTGAAAGCAACCTTTGCCAAGCCGATCATGGCGAGCTCGGCCCGCTACAACACCGTGTTGCTGACCGCCTTGCCACTGGATGCCGCCCGCATCGGGCTGGATCCGGTGCGTCTGCCCGCCGATGGCAAGGTGCCTATCTACCAGGATGGCGACACCTTGGTGCTCTCCCACACAGCCTCGCAAGCAGTGGGTGAGCCAGCCGGTGGCGCCGTGCTCGATGCCGGCCGTGACTATGTGGCCGACCTCTATCTGGTGGGGGCCAATGGCAAGCGCCTCGCGCCCTCCCAGTACACCGAGGATCGGGACACCGGTCTGTTGACCCTGAAAGCAGGCTACAGCCTGGTGGATGACACCGGTGCGGCGGTGACTGCGCCGCTCACCTTCGTCAACCGCATCGAGCACATGAGCCTGGTGCTGGACGTGCAGATCTCCGGCGACCTGACCCTGGCCGACCCGCTGGTGCACGACTATCCGGCCGGGGAGACCATGGTCAGCTCCTGCCTGCAGTTTGGCGACCGCTTTGCCAGTTGGGCCAACAACTTTGTCCAGCAGAGTTGGAACAGCGCCAGCCCTAACTGGGGCAGTGCGCCGGTGGGCGGGGCCATCAGCGCCAACTACAACTGGGCAGATCACCCGCTGCAGGTGACAGACCGGGGGGCGGTGGATGAGCAGTGGGCGCTGGTGTTCACCGGCACCTCTACTTACAACGTCATCGGCAAGACGCGGGGGCTGATCGCCTCCGGCAACCTGACCACGGATCTGGCCCCCCTCAACCCCAACACCGGCACCCCTTTCTTTGTGCTGGAGGCAGCGGGTTTCTCCAACGGCTGGGCCAACAACAACGTGGTGCGTTTCGATACCAGTTCGGCGCTGGCCCCCATCTGGTTGCTGCGCTGCATCAGCGTCGGCCGCGCCACCCACCCGGACGACCGCTTCGAGGTCTTCCAGCGCGGTGATGCCGATTAAGCGGCCGCCGACAATGAGCAACGACGAGGAGCCGCGCCATGCAGCGACTATCAGGCAGTGTCAATGACCAGGGCGTACTGCTGGCCGATGCCGTGGTGCTGGCCCTGCCACGCTTTGCCGGGGTGATCCCCGGTTCATCCCCGCCCAGGGTGGGGCGCTGGGTGCTTGCCCATACCCGCACTGACGGGGCGGGGGCGTGGCAGCTCGATTGCGACTATTCAGGCCCGGTCATCGTGATGTGCTGGGATACCACAGGACGACAACTGGCCCCCATGGTACTGGGGCCGGTGGAGGCATAGATGGCGCTCGAATATGGCAGCGGAACCCAGGCAGATCCTTATCTGCTGGTCAATCTGGCGGATGTGACGGAATGGCTGACCACCAAGCAGACTCAGGGCTACTGGTTTACACTGGTGGCGGATCTCGATGTCTCCGCCACCAATATCACCACACCGTATGCCGACTGGAAATGGAACCTGGATGGGCGGGGTTTCAAGCTCAGTATTAAATGCAATTCCACCTCAACCAACATCGTCATTAATAACCTGCAAGCCTGCAATCTGAACAACGTGTGGTTTGTGTTCAGCACAAACGCCACCTATTTCATCAATGGCGGCACCCCGGGAAGGATGAAGCTGAGCAACGCGGTGCTGCAGTTCACCAAAGCGTTCACCACTGCCGCCAAGACGATGGTGAGCGGGACCAATGGGCTGGTGATGGAGCCAGGCAGTTACATCGCGGTAGCAGCAGGCTCAACGAATATTTACCGGCAAGGTACCGTGATGGCCAACACCATCAACACCGCCAGCTTTGCTGATGGCAACCCGTATAACCGCAATAACTACACGACCTTTGCCGAGGCAAACTGGATCTTTGATGGCATCAGCCTGCCGCGCCCGCGTGCGCAGGCGACCGTCGATCTGACCAACCGTTACGGGGTCAAGGGGCAAAGCAAGGTGGGCAGCAACGGCCTGCAGCGCAATGTGGCGGTGTTTACCGAAAACGGACTGCGTTACAAGCTGCAGACGACCAAGCCCGATGGCACCTTTTTTATCAATCTTAACGACGTGGCCACCCCGGTGATCTTGCTGGTGCATGACGAGATCGGGGCCAAGTTGGTGGCCAATACCGCCTATGCGCTCAATCAGATCATCCACCCCGCCATTCCCAACGGCTATCGCTACCGATGCACCCTGGCGGGCAACAGTGGCGCTACGCTCCCCGCCGAGCCGTGGCCTACGGCGGCGGTACTGACAGCCGGGGCCGCCCAGTTCACCCCGGAGCCGGTATTTGAGCCCAAGGCCCACGGCCCGCTGCTGCCGGTGTTGTTTAACGTGTTAACCGAACAACCGGTGTGAGGTCGATATGGCAACTCCCTATTTACTAGCGACCGATCCCCGCGCTCTGGTGTTTACGATCACGGCGAGTTATGTCTCCCCGGCTGCGCCGGCGGTGTTGTTCGATGTGCCCGACTGGTTGGAGCGCACCATCACCGGCCGGGTGGCCGGGGTGGTGACGGTGCGCAATATCGGCCGCGCCCGCGAAGTGCTGGTGCTGAGCGCAGAGCCGGTCGATGGTCAGTACCGGGTGCTGGCCGAGGTGACCAGTGGCGGCGATGGGGCCTTCGCCGCCGAGTGGCTGACCTACCAGGGCAATGTGTTGGTGGTGGGGCTCTCGCAGTATGGCGAGACCTGGCAGGCCGAACGCATCTATCAGGTGGGGGAGGTGGTGAGCCCGACCGAGTGGAACGGTTTCATGTATGTCTGCGAGCAGCCCGGCACGGCGGACATCGAGGAGCCGGTCTGGCCGCTCGCCGAAGAGGCTACCGTCTTTGTCGGTAGCGCCGTGTTTCGGGCCCGGCAATATCTGCCCATCATGGCCCATGGGCCGCTGCAACCCGAGATCGAGGTGAGCTGATGTATCTGCCACCCGCTGCCACCGCCATTACGCTCGCCATTGCCTCGCGCCGCCAGGTGAAGATCCCCGCCCCGGCGGCCATCGACTTTTATCTGGGGGGATCGCTGCGCCCACCCATGGCCCCGTCGCTCCGCACTGCGGTAGCCAGCGGTTGGCGGGGGATGGCCCAGGTGAGGGATAGCCAGCTGACCCTGACACGTGGCCTGCTGCACGCAACCGACCAAGGTGACGCGCTGCCCTTTGGTCAGGCGAGACCGTTGGCACAGCCGCTGATGGCCCCGCTGACCCAGGCTCGGGCCGTGGATCTGACCCAGGTGGGGAGCTGGCTGCTGGCCACCCGGCAAGACAGCCGCCTCTGGCAGGACTTGGTGATGAGCGCGGCGCGTGATCAACAGCCCATGCGCGGCGCCTGGCAGCAGGCTGCCCAGCGACTGGATCTAGCCTGCACCGGCCCCTGGCAGCAACCGCCTGCCTGTGACCAGGCCACCGCCACCTGCTGGCATATCACCGATCTCCGCCATCGCCCTTGGGAGCTGCGCTGGGACGGGCTGCCGCCGTTGCTGACCCGGTTACCTACCCGCGACCTACTCGATTTTGCCCTGTCCGCTGCCACGGGCGAGTGGCAGGCGATGAGCCTGGTGTTGTCACTGGCCGAGCCCCAGCCCGATTGCGCCGTGGCTCCCCGCGACAATGGCCATGGTCTGCCAGCGGGCTATGCCCGCCTGGCTGACCAGGCCGATGCGCTGCCCTGGGGAGCTGGCGCCAAGCCGCTCGACCCGGGCTGGGGGCTTGAGCATGGCGACGACTCTGGCGGCGAGATTGGCGATCGCGAGCCTCCCATTAACCCTCAACCGGCGCCCTACATCATCATGAACGAGATCAGTTGCGTTGCCGTCAATGGCTCCGAGCGCGTGCCGCTCGCCCTGTTCAACCCGAGCCTGAAACTCGATATCGACAGCTTTGTGTGGGAGCTCTCAGGCGAGCTGCGGGGTAAGACCAATCTGCCCTATGTGAAGCCGACTGCCACCGGGCCGCGCCATATCGAGTTGACCATCAACGGCTGGACCTGGTTGTTTGCGGTGCAGGGCTACCGGGTCAATCGTGCCTTGGGGAATGAGGTCTACCCCTTCACGGCCCGCTCGCGCTCTCAGTTCCTCGACAGCCCCTGGGCGTCCCTGGTCGATGTGACCCTGCCCAATGAGATGACCGCCTGGCAGCTCGCCGAGGCGCTGTTGACGCCGCTGGGCTTTGCCATCGAGCGCCCCGCCCACGGCGAGTGGGTGCAGACTCCGGACTGGCCGTTGGCACCGGGCTCTATCAGCGAACGGATGGCTCCCAAGGAGCTGCTGGCCAGGCTGGCCAAGGCGGCGGGGGCCGTGCTGGTACCCCACATGAGCGAAGACAAGGTGACGGTGCAGCCCCGTTATCTGGTAAGTCCCTGGCAGTGGGCCACGGCGCCGGATTCGGCCTTTAGCCACCTCATCCCTGAGGCGATGATCCCGGAAGAATCGAGCGAGTCGGCATCAAGTCCGCGCCTGGAGCGGGTGTTGATCGCCGGCACCACCCACGGGGTGGTCACCGAGGTGGTGCGCACCGGCACGGCGGGCAGCCAGAGCGGGGAGGATATCAGCGACGTGCTGGCCCAGACCCACCCGGTCAATGCCGAGCGGGGGCGAAACCTGATTGCCGACTCCGGCGAGCAGGAGATGGTGACCCTGCGCCTGCCGCTGATGCGGCCGGGTCAGGCTCCCGGGCTGGTGGTACCCGGTCAGCTGGTGAAGGTGCTGCGGGCCGATGGCAGCCATACCAGGGCGCTGTGTATCAGCAATGCACTGGCCCCCTCAGGCATCAGCTCGGTGTGGCAGAACGTCACCCTGGAAGTGCATTTGGACATGGAGGCATAGATGGCGAGCAACAACCCGTGGAAGAAGTTTGAGGCCATGCTGCCGAGCACGGTGCGGGTGAGGGGCAAGGTGCTGTTGGTCGATACCCTGCGCGGTACCAGCCTCATCGAGCAGGTGGGCGGGGCCACCCTGCGGGTGTTTGGCACCGGCGCCGCCGTGGGCCGCTGGGTGCTGGTTGAAAATGGTGCAATTGTGACCCAGCTCCCCGATCTGCCCTTTGCCAGAATTGAAGTCTAGGGCTACGTTTGATGCCAACTGAACAGGAGGTTCTATGAGACGGTTGATAATACTGCTGATATTGGCGATGCCCGTGGTGGCGAATGCTGGAGCAATGAGATGCAAAAGCGCACTGATCAGCGAAGGAGATTCATCCTTCAACGTGCAGAAGAAGTGCGGTCAACCTCAGATGAAAGAGGACATCATCGACGAGCGTCTTCTGGATGCTCCGAAGATCGGAGAGCGCTGGACCTATCAGCCCCGCGAAAGCGACATTCCTCAGGCCGTGACCATCATCAATGGCAAGGTGACCCAGATAGAAGACCTCACCCGCTGATATGACAATGGCCACGCAATGTGGCCATTCCTGCTTCAGGTAAATCAACGAGCCATTCTCTCATTGCCCCCCTTTCCATCTTGGCAACTGTCAGATCTGACAGCGCTTTATCTATTGGTGATTGGAGCCACTATCGCCAGCAAAAAGGCTCCCAAAATTGGGGCCATCCTGGGGCCAAAAAATACAGAACTGATGGGTTTGGGGCCAAAATGGGGCCACGAAAAGAGCTATGGAAAGCCGAGGTTAGCTGTCGGATATCGATTGTAAGGTTCTGAATTTGCCAGCTTTATGTGGCTCTTGTTAGCTCTAGCTGGCTTTCAGCTTGCCTCAATGGTTCATCGTGTAAATGAACTGAGCCATCGAGGAACACAATCCCCCTCAACAGGCAGAGCTTGGCCGGAGAGGCTCCACCGAAAGCCATCAACTCAACGTTAGTACAAAAGCTAGTACAGATAAGGCGGCTGGTCAGAATACAGCTTAATAATCAGTGTGATATTAGTGGGTTTCATAAACGTGGAAGTAGAAGGTGGGCTCGCTGCCGGGCTGTGCTGTTTTGCTCATGTTGCTCGAGGTGAGGTGTCCGATGGCGGCGCCATGGCGCCTGGGTGGGCGGTGCCATGCACCGCAGTTGCCAGCATGGTAAACCATAGCGCAGGCAGAGCGAAGCC
>RCUL01000175.1_pt1 | contig 52837 bp, 43 predicted proteins | sample 2167521 | NCBI WGS metagenome assembly RCUL01 (sample SAMN09932745, study PRJNA488358) | compost metagenome | feature: garden; material: soil; isolation source: compost soil in acetic acid-enriched culture | place: Germany: Experimental Botanical Garden Goettingen | collected 2016-01-27
GTCTACGATGATGATACAATGCCCTATAGTTTCCTATGGTGGTTGCATAAGACGAGACTTGAGTATGCTGAAACGTACCAACCTTATGTAAAGTCGCCGTTGGGCCCAATGACACCATCAAATGATGATATTGCAAAGATCCATGAAAAATTGGATAGTCAGCTATTGGATCAACAAATTCGGGAAAATATTTTCCACCTACAATCACCGGAGGCAAAACTCAGTGATGAAGTGAAAACAACAATCTCTTTCCATATTCCGCGCAAAACGGATGAGGTGATCGAGAAATTTATCCGCGAAGAGCCTATTATCCAACCATTGCAGGCTGAAAAGTTAGATTTGGAGAATAAAGCGAGAAAGAGCTCGGAAGATCAGCATTCATTGGTGACGGAGACCCTTGCAAAAATATATACCGAACAAGGTTTATATCCTAAAGCAATAGAGGTTTACGAAAAATTAGTTTTGAAATATCCAGAAAAAAATGCTTACTTTGCGGCACGCATAACAGAATTAGAAAAGAAATTAAATTAATTACATAAAGAGATGCAAGGATTATTAATTGGTCTTATCATATTAGCTAGTATTATTTTAGCATTTTTGGTTTTAATCCAAAATCCAAAAGGTGGTGGTTTATCATCTGGTTTTTCCGGAGGAACAAACTTAATGGGTGTAAAACGTACAGGAGACTTTTTGGAAAAAGGTACATGGATCATGGTTATTGCTATTATGATTTTTAGTTTGGGTGTTAACATTATGGGGTCATCACCAAGTACATCTAAAGGTGGTTTGGGTGGTCAAATTGAAGCCCCAGCTCAACAACCAGGACCTTTGAACTTGGGTACACCAGCACAGAAACCTGCAGGTGCTCCAGCAGGACAAGAGCAAGCTGCTCCGGCGCAATCAGAACAAAAAACTCCGGCTACAACGCCAGCAGCTAAGCCAACTGAAGAAGCTAAGAAATAGTTGCGAACAAAGAAATTCAAAAGGCCTCGTCTACAATTTAGACGAGGCCTTTTTTTGTTATACGCGGTTTGTTAGTCTGCCTATTGAAGTATGATCGAAATGGCAAACAGAGTTTTGTAAGGATGTCAGACAAACAGTGACAGTGTGACAGCAAAATGTGCTTTTATTTGTGAACATGTTAAGTTTTTGGTGAAAAATTGTCTTATACATCATCTTATTTACAATTGGCATAAAAGATGATGTGTCTATAACGATTATAACATAAAAATAAATTCAATAACAGATAAAAAGTAAATTAATTATGGCATTAAGTATCCAACCTATCGGAGATAGAGTAGTAGTAGAAGCTGCTCCAGCAGAAGAAAAAACAGCTTCAGGGTTATATATTCCCGATACAGCAAAAGAAAAACCATCTCAAGGTACAGTAGTTGCTGTAGGTACTGGTAAAGTTGACGAGCCGTTAACTGTAAAAGTAGGTGACAAAGTATTATATGGTAAATATGCAGGTACTGAAATTACTTACGAAGGAAAAGAGTACTTAATTATGCGTGAGTCTGATATTTACGCTGTTATCTAAGGGATTAAAAGTCTAAATTACAAAGTTAAAATTTAAAAAATTGAGGCAGTTCGTAGCTGCAGACTTGTAACATTAGAGTCTCACTACCAATATCTCAATACTCAATACTAAAAAAATGGCAAAACAAGTAAAATATAACGTTGAGGCTCGTGAGGCCCTTAAAAAAGGTGTAGACACTTTAGCTAATGCTGTTAAAGTAACATTGGGTCCAAAAGGACGTAACGTAATTATTGAGAAGAAATTTGGTGCACCAGTAATTACTAAAGATGGTGTTTCAGTTGCGAAAGAAATCGAATTGAAAGATGCTTTGGAAAATATGGGTGCTCAAATGGTAAAAGAAGTTGCTTCTAAAACTGCTGATCAAGCGGGTGATGGTACAACTACGGCTACTGTATTGGCACAAGCAATCGTTGCTCCAGGTATCAAATCTGTAGCTGCAGGTGCTAATCCAATGGATTTAAAACGTGGTATCGACAAAGCCGTTGCAGCTGTTGTTGCTAACTTGAAATCTCAATCTCAAGTAGTTGGTCAAGATAACAATAAAATTAAACAAGTAGCAGCGATCTCTGCGAATAACGATGAGATCATCGGTTCTTTGATTGCGCAGGCAATGGAAAAAGTTGGTAACGATGGTGTTATCACTGTTGAAGAAGCAAAAGGTACTGAAACAGAAGTAAAAACTGTAGAAGGTATGCAATTTGACCGTGGATATTTATCCCCATACTTTGTTACGAACTCTGACAAAATGGAAGCGGAATTAGATAACCCTTACATATTGATCTACGACAAGAAAATTAGCAACATGAAAGAGTTGTTGCCTATCTTGGAAAAACAAGTTCAAACTGGTAAACCATTGTTGATCATTGCTGAAGATTTAGATGGTGAAGCTCTTGCAACATTAGTTGTCAATAAAATCCGTGGTTCACTGAAAGTGGCAGCTGTAAAAGCTCCGGGTTTTGGTGACCGTCGTAAAGCAATGTTAGAAGATATCGCTATCTTAACTGGTGGTACAGTAATCTCTGAAGAAAGAGGTTTCAAATTGGAGAATGCTGAGTTATCTTATTTAGGTCAAGCTGAAAAAGTTCAAGTTGACAAAGATAATACAACAATTATCAACGGTGGTGGTAACGTAGATGACATCAAAGCTCGCGTTGCTCAAATCCGTTCACAAATCGAAACAACAACTTCTGACTACGATCGTGAGAAATTGCAAGAGCGTTTGGCAAAATTGTCAGGTGGTGTTGCCGTATTGTACGTAGGTGCTACTACTGAGGTAGAGATGAAAGAGAAAAAAGATCGTGTTGATGATGCTTTACATGCAACTCGTGCTGCAGTTGAAGAAGGTATCGTTGCTGGTGGTGGTGTTGCATTTATCCGTGCTACTGAAGCTTTGGTAAACCTTAAAGGTGAAAACGAAGATGAGCAAATCGGTATCGATATTATCAAACGCGCTATCGAAGAGCCTTTGCGTCAAATCTGTAATAATGCAGGTATTGAAGGTGCAGTGATCGTTCAAAAAGTAAAAGAAGGTACAGCTGACTTTGGTTACAACGCACGTACTGACCGTTACGAGAACTTAATCGCAGCAGGTGTAATTGACCCTACTAAAGTATCCCGTATTGCTTTGGAAAATGCAGCTTCAGTTGCTTCAATGTTGTTGACAACAGAGTGTGTATTGGCTGACGAGGCTGAAGAAAACCCTGTAGGTGCTGGTGCTCCTCCAATGGGTGGTGGTATGGGTGGAATGATGTAAGATCATCCGAACTATCTAATATAAAAAAGGCTCATCTGGGATTCCAGATGAGCCTTTTTATTTGATGTTTAATATCCTTTTGCCGTATCGTCTCCACGAGGATCAGCACCGGTCTGCAATTTGCCATTTGGAAGGATAAGAATATTTTCTACACGTCCTATTGTTCCTCTGGGATTTATTACATAGCCATCCTTCGTCAATTTGTCTCGCAATGTTGCATCAATCGCATCTTGCTCAACATCAATGCGGTCAGGTAACCACTGGTGATGGAATCGGGGTGAACTGACAGCGGATTGTGCATTTTGTCCAAAGTCAATCACATTCAATATGGTTTGAAAAACGGAGGTAATAATAGTTGATCCGCCCGGTGTCCCCACCACCATAAATAGTTTACCATCTTTTTCTAGAATAGTAGGTGTCATAGAACTCAACATTCTTTTCCCAGGCTGAATTTCATTTGCCTTTTCTCCTGTCAAACCATACATATTAGGTACACCGGTCTTTATTGAAAAATCGTCCATTTCATTGTTCAATAAAAACCCTGCACCATCTACGATAACACCAGATCCATAGGAATCATTGAGCGTGGTGGTGATGGAAACAGCATTTCCCTGCTCATCAACAATATTGAAATGAGTTGTTTGCTCACTCTCATAACCCGGAATGACATCTGCATTGACGTTTTTACTCAGTGTTGCCTGATGAAAATTAAACGGATTCAGTTTCGCGGCATTTGTCGTGGAATCTATCAGTTGTTTCACAGGGACATTGATAAAATCGGGATCCCCTAAATATTTAGCTCTATTTGCATACACATGACGTTCTGCTTCAACGATGACACGTATTGTGGAGTCTGTCTGAAAGCCCCAACGCTGAAGCGGGAATTGTTCAACTGACTTTAACAAGGCCAGTAGAGAGGTTCCGCCGCTCGATGGTGGAGGCATAGAAACAACCTTGTGTCCTCTATAGCTCGATGCAATCGGGGCACGCCAGAGCGCCTTGTAGCTCGTTAGATCCTCATGGGTAATGATCCCCTTACCTTTGTTCATTTCTGCAATGAGCAGATCGGCGGTCTTTCCTTTATAGAAGCCGTCACGTCCTTCATTAGCGATTCTTTCGATAGTATTGGCTAAATCTTCTTGTACAAATAGGTCACCAGTTTTCCAGGTTGTATTTTTGATAATTGCGGAACCAGTGGGATTCAGCTTCACAAATCGCTCTTTATGGCTTTCAAACTCGTGGGCCTGCCTTTCACTGATCTTGAAACCTTTTCGCGCAAGTTCGATTGCGGGTAAGAGCAATTCTTTCCAGGCTAGCTTCCCATATTTCTGATGGGCGTCCCACATGCCGGCGACAGAACCGGGCACACCCGATGCGAGCGCACTGTATAGGCTCAAATCAGGGATAACATTCTTTTGTGCATCCAGATACATATCCCGGTGAGCCTGTTTAGGAGCGGTTTCCCGAAAGTCTAGTGCATCGTACTGTCCCTTATTGTTGCGATATAGCATAAAACCACCGCCACCAATATTTCCTGCATTTGGATATACTACAGCGAGGGCAAACTGCACCGCAACGGCAGCATCAATGGCATTTCCTCCCTTTTTTAGCGCCATGACGCCAACTTCCGAAGCTATGGGGTGTGCTGTTACCACCGCTGCTTTGTTGAATGTCTCGGTGCGCGTTTTATGGGCGTCAAGCTGCCTGCGGGTATTGGAACATGAGGCGAATAGCAAACTTCCTATTAGCGAATAAATAAATAGTTTATTCATAATATCTGCTCTTAAATTGTGCGTAAGATTAATATTAAACCTTGTATACCTCTGAAAAACAAAGGTGTTATTTTAATTTTTCGTTGTTTTTATGACGGTCTGCATCCCGAATAGATTTCTTTTGCAGGTTCTTTTCCAATGCGTCGGTCAGGTCTATGCCCGTTTGATTTGCAAGACACATTAAAACAAACAATACATCGGCCATTTCATCAGCGAGATTAACCTCTTTATCTGATTTTTTGAAAGACTGTTCACCATATTGTCTCGCCATGATCCGGGCGACTTCGCCAACTTCTTCCATAAGCATGGCTGTATTTGTCAGCTCATTGAAATAGCGTATCCCCGTTGTATTGATCCATTTATCAATTACTTCTTGTGCTTCTTTGATTGTCATTTTTTCGGATTAAGTAGTTTAAAAATTGTCCTTATCTTTTGTATCCATAATGATGGTAACGGGACCATCGTTCAATAGATTGATTTTCATGTCAGCTCCAAATACGCCAAGCTGAACAGGCTGATCGATCAGTTGGGAAAGCAGTTTGGCCATTTCTTCGTAAAGCGGTTTGGCGGTATCAGGTTTGGCCGCTCGAATAAATGATGGCCTATTTCCTTTTTTTGTCTGAGCAAATAGGGTGAACTGAGAAATCAGTAAGATATTGCCGCCGATATCCAGTATAGATTTGTTCATTAGTCCCTGCTCATCTTCAAAAATCCGTAGGTTAACGAATTTTTGTCCCAACCATTTTAAGTCTTCAATTGTATCGGCTTCTTCTATTCCCAATAGGATCACTAAACCTTTTTGAATCTGCCCGGTGATCTGTTCGTCTACTGTACAGGAAGCATGTTTTACCCGTTGTATTACTGCACGCATAATGAAAAGTATAAAACCAAAGTTAAAAATTCCGATCGTCAAACACGATCTAATCTCGTATTTATTGGTGCCCAAAAAAGCCTCCTTTTCTATTTAGGAAAAGGAGGCTTTCTATATATGTGGGATTCTAATTGTTAAAATTTGATATTTAAGCCTAACATAAAGTTTGTAGGTGCCTGTGGAAAGTAAAAATTGTAATATTTTCTGGTATCGCCTTCCATCCAACCAAAAGTATAACCGTTTGTTTCATACTTTTCATTCAATAAGTTATTTACCTGTAAACTTAAGTTAATGTCCTTTATGCCTAAAGCTGTAAAATTATAATTCGCCAGTAGATTATTGACAAAGGATGAAGAGATGCTTCTTTCTTTCGCTGAGGAATTATCGAGATATTGTCGTCCTACATACTTTGACAGCAATGAAAATGTGAGCGGTTCAATAGGGCTATAGGAGAAATTACTGGATATAATCGTATTTGGAGACAGCGCAATATCTGTCTTTGGATAGGAGATTCTGAGGTCACCTATGACTTCTTCAAAATTCTTGATCTTATTCTGGCTGAAGGTAGCAGTAGCCTTCCAGTTCAATTGCTTATTGATGTTCCAGGATCCGTCAAATTCCAGTCCAATGCGATAACTGTTTTTCACATTTTGTCGGATAGGAGCTCCGGTATCACTGATTTCACCTGTCGGAATCAATTGGTCCTTATAAAACATACCGTATCCATTCAATCCAATATTTAATTTTGTATTGGTGAATCTATATCCAATTTCAATGTCCTGCATTTTTTCTGGCGTTGGATCCGGAAGTTTGCTGTTTTTCTCTATGAAATCTTTCCGGACGGGTTCCTTTTGTGCGAAGGCATAGGAAGCATAGATATTTGCATGATCATTTAATAGATAGGTTGCTCCAGCCTTAGGATTTAGGAAATTGAATTTTGGGTGGTAATTATAGTTTTTGACCTTATCATCATCGCCATACATGCGATAGTCTACATTTCGGTATTGCACGTCGGCCATTAGAATCCATTTATCCAATTTGTAATCTACCTTTAGGAAATTGCTGAAGTCGTTTTTCTGCGATTTTCCAAAGTAATATTTGTCATCTATAAATCCCGTTGAGGCGTACTGCGCCCAGATTACTTCACCATAATGTTTTCCCTTGTATTGATTGTATGCACCACCCCATATTATTTCAAGTTGATCATTGGGTTTGTAATTAAGGGCGTAGGTCATACCATAAAAGTAATTATCAAGCCATCTTCTGCGGACTAGATCTGTTTTTTTTATGGTGTCCTGGCCAATGATGACGTCTGGTAAACCATATTTACTTAATTTATCGGCTGGTCTCATCTCTTCATAGTAACCATAGCCTCTTGTATAATGTAGCGCGGTATTTAGCGTGAGCTTCTCGCTGAGGATATTGGTGTAATGAAGTTGGTGATGCTTCTGTGTATAATTGTCCGTTTGGTTTTTGTAGGTATATAGATTATAGTTCCGCCCAGCATTCATAAAACGGTCTTTTTCTGTACCGGATACACCAAGACCATTATCTGCATAATCATCCATACGGGATCTGTCCCCTGTGATCAAGGGTTCTGGTACCCCGTTCCAGGCCTGGTATGTTTTTTCTTTTCCCCAGAATACGATTCCTTTTAAAATGTGTTTCTTACCGTAGTAGCCACCGTCGATATAAAAAGATTGTAGGTCTGAGGCGCCTCTTTCGATATAGCCATTGCTGCTAATCCTTGATAACCGAGCATTGAAAGCAAATTTGTCGTTGATCAATCCTGTACCTAGCTTCGCTGTATTTTTCCAAGTGCTGTAAGATCCAAATGAATTGTTAAGTTCGGCATAGGGTTTTTCGGCTAAAGTATTTGATTGAATATTTAACGAGGCGCCGAAGGAACCAGCGCCATTTGTCGAAGTTCCAATCCCCCGTTGCACTTGAATGCTTTCAGTAGATGATGCGAAGTCAGGAAGATTGACAAAGAATGAGCCCATACTTTCAGCATCATTTAGTGGAATTCCATTAAGAGTTACATTGATGCGCTGGTTGTCAGATCCCCGAATGGTCATGTTTGTATATCCTATGCCGGCTCCGGCATCGGAGTTGACCTGGACAGAAGGCGTTTGATTCAATAGATAGGGGATATCCTGCCCCAGATTATTTCGGGAAATCTCTTCTTTGGAGATATTCTTGAATGTTGTTGGGGCATTCTTTTTGGCTCTGGTAGATACAACGAGTACTTCTTCTGTACGAATTGTTTTCGGATCAAGTTGGACAGTCAATTCCATATCACGCTCAATGTTCAGGTTTTGGGTCCAGGTTTGATATCCTATAAAAGAAACTTGAACTGAATGCTTCCCTTTCTGAATATTATACAATTTGATCAGACCATCTTTGTCCGATTTGGTTGTAAAAGAAGCCTGTCCATCCAGGGATACAGATGCATTTTGTAGCGGCGTTTGTGTGTTCCTTTCTACGGTCTTAATCGTCAAATTGTGCTGAGCAACAGCAATTTGGATAGAAACAGTAGCTAAAGCGCTACAAATCAAAAATTTGATCATGTTGATGTATTTTGTTTAAGTTAAACAAATCATAGAAAGGGGTCACTATGATCGTTCTATTTAACTAACCTCTCCCTCCGCCAGCATTACCTGGATCAGGTGCACAGAACTTAATCTGTTGGGTATAATCTCAGCCCTTATTTGTGTTTCTGACAAAACAAGGCACCCCTATTCGATGATGCGAATATATACATTAAAATCGGAATGGTATAACGTGATATGTTTTTTGACAAAAGGGTAGTCTCGTTAAAAATTCGTTAAAATTTCCTTATGGTTTAAAGTTTTACGTTTAGGCTTGTTTTTGGTATTTATTGTTCTTTTTAGGTACCTTGGCATAGAGTTTTCTACTGTTAGTATGTATTCATATCGGTCAAAAATTTTTAATTACTAATTTGAGAGTGAGGAGATAAAATGTTAAAATATTTAAGCGCAAATTATATTCTACCGATCACTTCAATGCCAATAAAAGATGGTATTGTGGCGGTAGATGAAGAGGGGGTAATTCAGGGTATTTACGACCCCACATCGTTTACTTTGAATGATAAGGTCAAGATCGAAAGGTATGATGGCGTTATTATTCCAGGTTTTATCAACGCCCATTGCCATATTGAATTGTCACATATGAAAGGTGTAGTACCTAAAGGTACCGGTCTACCGAATTTCTTGAGTCAGGTGATGACCTCACGGAGTGCTTCAATGAAGAAAATGGATGATGCAATGGCAAAAGCGGATAAGGAGATGTATGAAAATGGTATTGTAGCAGTGGGCGACCATGCGAATACAGATAACTCCTCTACATTGAAGGAGGAATCGCAAATACTTTATCATACATTTGTGGAAGTCATTGGTGTTGAACCTGAAGAAGCTGATTTTAAATTAAAAGAAGCGAAATCGTTGACACAAGAATTCAGAAATGGCCATGTGTCCATTACGCCACATGCACCTTATTCCTGTTCAAAAGCTCTTTTCAAAAAATTCAAAAAAGCTGTCCCTGAGACGAACATCATTAGTATTCATAATCAAGAGAGTGATGAAGAGAATAAATTGTTTAGATACAAAACGGGGGAGTTTCTGGACTTCTATAAGAGTATTGGAAAAAATGCAGATTCTATTAAAGCACAAGCCCGGAATTCGATCCAGTCTTACTTACCTTATTTGCCTTATCCGAATAAGTTGTTGTTAGTTCATAACACTTATACTTCATTAAAAGATTTGGATTTTGTGGAGCGTATGGATCGGGATGTCGTGTGGTGTTTGTGTCCGAAAGCAAATTTATATATCGAAGGTGCCTTACCTAAGGTTTATAATTTTATAAATGCTGGACAACCATTAGTTATCGGAACCGATAGTTTGGCATCGAACGATACGCTTTCAGTATTGGAAGAGTTGAAGACATTGCATGAACATTTCGAAGATTTGGATTTCTTGCAAACCATTCAATGGGCTACGATCAACGGAGCTGTTGCGTTGAATATTCAGGATGAATACGGCTCTTTGGAGGTCGGTAAAAAGCCGGGAATTGTTTTGCTCCAAGGTATGGAACACATGCGTCTGACAGATAAAGTTAAGATCAAACGGTTAGCATAGTATTTAATTCCACAAAAACTTCTGTACTTTTGCTCTTATGAAACATTTGAATATTTCAATAAGGGGTAAAGTACAGGGAGTCTTTTTTCGATTGACGGCCAAAGCCGTTGCAGATCAGGTTGGTGTAAAAGGCTTTGTGCTCAATCAAAAGGATGGATCTGTCTATATCGAAGCTGAGGGTGACGATTTTGCACTTGATTCAATGTTGGACTTCTGCCAGGAAGGTCCAGAGGATGCAAATGTTGAAGCTGTTGAAGTTAAGGAAGGTGAGCTGAAGGGCTTTTCTAATTTTGAAGTGATTAAAAGAGTCCAATCCCAAGCCTAGTGTCAACAATAAAGAAATTTCTCAGCGATACCGTTATCTATGGTGTGACTACTATCGTTTCAAGAATGATAGGATTCCTGATGACACCGCTCTATCTCCGTAAATTCAAGGATGCAGCGATCTATGGAATTTATTCTAATTTTTATGCGTGGATGTCCATGCTGAATGCTATTCTAGCATTTGGAATGGAGACAACTTATTTCCGCTATTTGCAGAAAGTTGAACCACAGGATAAGAATAAAGTTTACAACAATAGTTTCTTTATTACTTTAATTACCTCCGGATTATTATTGTTGTCCGTATTTGTTTTCACAAGACCTATTGCTTCGTGGTTTGCGGATGGTGGGGATGTGTCTCTTTATGAGCAATATATCAAATACTTTGCATTTATTCTCGTTGCGGATGCGCTTGCTGTCATACCATTTACAAAATTGCGTGCCGAAGGGAGACCTTATAAGTATAGCGCGCTGAAATTTGTCAATATTGGTATTACCGTGATTTCAAATTTGTTCTTTATTTTGTTCTTGCCGGATTGGGTACATAAGTACACCTTTTGGGCCGATTTTGCTGGAACATGGTTCAAAGAAGGTTGGATCGGTTATGTTTTTATTTCCAATCTTCTCGCAAGTATCGTAACATTAATTCTATTACTGCCTGAATTGTTAACTTTCCGATTTAGCCTAGATAAAAGATTAATGAATGAAATGTTAAAGTATAGCTTCCCCATTTTAGTCGCTAATATTTCATTTATTATTAATGAGAATCTAGACAAAATGTTCTTTCTGAAATTGGTGCCTGGGGAGGCGGGGAAAGATGATTTAGGTATATATGGTGCAGTTGCTAAATTGGCCGTATTTTTAAGCTTATTTGTTACAGCTTTTAGATTAGGGGCGGAACCTTTCTTCTTTTCATATTCAAAAAACCAGAACGCATCGAAAACCTACGCACTAATCATGGAGTATTTTGTTATCCTTATGGTTATCGCAATGGTCGGATTGACAGTCAATCTGGATTGGCTGAAATATTTTATCAAGGGTAATGAAAAAGAGATCGCAACATACTGGACTGGGCTTAAAATTGTCCCCATTCTTTTATTTAATTATGTGTTGCTAGGAATATATATGAATTTATCGATTTGGTATAAGTTGACAGATCATACACGTTACGCTATTTATATTTCGGGCATAGGAGCGCTAATTACAATTATGCTCAATGTTTGGCTTATCCCAACTTATTCCTATGTTGGTGCTGTTTTATCAACAACAGTTGTATATCTAGTCATGATCGCCTTTTCACTTTACTGGGGCCAGAAGTATTATCCCATACCTTATAAGATGATCAAGATCTCGGTCTATCTTGGTGTAGGGCTGTTGATTTCCTGGTTGAGCTTTCAAGTTTTTCATAGTAATATCTGGCTCGGAAACGCCATGTTATTGCTGCTGCTGGGGATTACTTTTTTCCTTGAAAAGAATGGGCTGATGAAATTAATTCGAAGAAAATAGCGGGTTTGTTTAAGACATAGAAAAGGCGACAATCAATTGATTGTCGCCTTTTTCAATTATTGGAAAATCTTAAAATAATTCAGTTTCGAAGGTATGTTCAATATCATGGAGTACATCCAAAATTTCATCTTGTGTTTGTAAGCTGACAAGTTTCATTCTGGATTCTTTAAAATTCGGAATTCCTTTGAAATAATTTGCGTAATGTCTCCGCATTTCAAAGATCCCTAATTTATCACCTTTCCATTCAATGGATTTGTTTAAGTGTGTTTTACATACCTCGACACGTTCGGCAATTGTAGGTCCCTCCAGGCGTTCGCCTGTATGGAAGAAATGTTTGATTTCTCTAAAGATCCATGGATAACCAATTGCAGCGCGACCGATCATAATACCATCAACCTCATATTCTTGTCTCCAGGCAGCGGCTTTCTCCACCGAATCCACATCACCGTTCCCAAAAATTGGAATCTGAATGCGTGGATTGCGTTTGATATCACGGATCATAGACCAGTCTGCCTGACCTTTGTACAATTGTGCACGGGTACGGCCATGTATTGCTAATGCTTTGATGCCGACATCTTGCAATCGCTCTGCTACTTCGTATACATTTTTGGTATTGTCATCCCAGCCAAGACGAGTTTTTACTGTCACCGGTAGATGAGTTGCTTCAACAACAGCTTTGGTCATTGCAACCATTTTATCAATGTCTTGCAATAAGGAAGAGCCAGCTCCCTTACAGACCACTTTCTTAACAGGGCAGCCGTAATTGATGTCGATTAGATTTGGATTTGCTTTTGTGCAGATTTCAGCTGATTGACGCATACTTTCAATATCTCCACCGAATATCTGGATACCGATAGGCCGTTCATATTCAAAAATATCAAGTTTTTGAACAGATTTAGCCGCATCACGAATCAGTCCTTCTGAGGAAATGAATTCAGTATACATTAAATCAACACCATTTTGTTTGCAAACATACCGAAATGGGGGATCGCTGACATCCTCCATCGGAGCAAGTAACAATGGGAATTCTCCCAATTCAATATTTTCACCAATCTTGACCGACATCTTCAATTTTTTTTTACAAAGGTACAAAATTTGGTATTAGTATAAAGTTAGCTAACTGTCATGAGTTTAGAGCCTACTTTTTATGTCTTCAGAACCCGTAGCGCGTTGTGCTGTTGCATTCTGGGAACCACCGAAACGGTAGCTGAAAGATAAGATGGCGGTTCTACTGTCGGGGTTAGATCTACCGATGAGCCTGATGGTCGGTGAGATCGTTTCATATCGTCGATTGTTGGTTCTGAAAATGTCGTTAACCACTAATTTCAGCGTGGCTTTTTTATTGAGGAAGTTTTTTTGGATGCCAGCATAGACCTGTCCGTAGCTCTTGATATGACTGATCCCTACCGTCAAGCCAGATACATAGTTGCCCCCCAATTCGATAGACCAATCCTTAGGCAATTTGAACGAATTTTGGCTATTTAGACTTAAAGTATTGCCCTTGCGGACAATTAGTCCATCTTCTTGTGGCAATTCATATTCATTTCGATAATAGTTCGCAAAATGGGTTGCCGACCACCAGCTGGTAAATTGGGTCGGGGCAATAAAGGAGATCCCATAATTTTTAAAAGAACCTATATTCTCGGGCCTTTCAAAAGTAATATAGGGATTAAGTGGATCTCTACCCAATATTTCGTTGACAACATTTGACCGCTGTGCATAATTTAGCGTTAAGACGTATTTGCTTGCGTAAGTATAACCTAGTTCAAAGGAGTGTTCGTATGCTGGGTTTAAGTTCGAATTTCCCTCAGCATAGGAAAAAGGATCTGTGTATACCCTGAATGGATTTAAATCCCAAAACGAAGGCCGTTGTACACGATAGCTGTAGCTGGTCTGTACTTTATGATTGTCATGGGCTGTATAAGTGAAAAACGCTGCTGGGAATAGTTTGAAATAGGATCTTTCAAATTGTTCGTTCAATGTAATTTGATGACTACGTGTACTGGTGTGTTCACCACGAACGCCTATTTGCGTTGAAAACTTATGCCAGCTTTTTGATAGATTTAGATAACCCGCATGAATAGTCTCTTTGTAGATAAAGTGATTACTTGTACCCAGGTCCGGAACATATTGATCATTTTGTAATGTATCATAATGTAGATCGTTTTCAGTGCGTACGTAACTGCTCTTCCAGCCAGCTTCCAGTTTATATTCTTTTGGAAGAGGAAGTGAATAATCTAGCTTGGCGACATATACCTTATTGTCTGAGGGGATATCACCTATTCTGGAGGAACTTGCAGGTGGTGTTGAAGCTCCTACATTGTTGTATGCCGTATTCAGCTGCTGATCCATTTTTGAATAGTGGCCAACAAGGTCAAGATCTATTTTTAATTCATGACCTTTATCATTGAGCTTTAAATTATAATTGACATTGTATAACATATCTCGCCAACGCTCCTTGCCCGCCGTGATGGTCGTGGATGACCATACTAAATTATCGGTATTAAAGTTTCGGAAATTATTCGTGGTGGGCTCGTACTTTGGATATTTCCCGAATCCTCCATTAATTAAGAAACCTATCGTCTGTTTGGGATTTATGCTGTAGTCCATGCCGACTCTAAAATTATTAGATCGGAGTTTGGGCTGAATGGTGTTCTCCTGCTGTGAATACGATTCGGGGACTGATCCCTGATCAGTGTAAAAATAACGCGTAAGTGAGTTATAATATTTCAGATTTTGGAAATACTGATTATAAATCCCGAATACGTTGATTTTTTCTGTACGATAATTAAGGTTTAGACTCCCGCCAAGATGTGCTCCTCTACCGGTACCGGCATTGGCTGATACGGAACCATTAAACCCTTGTTTGAGTCCTTTCTTTAATACAATGTTGATGATACCTGCGGATCCAGCAGCATCCTGTTTTGCATTTGGATTGGACATGACCTCGATTTTATTGATGTCCATTGAAGAGGTACTCCGTAGGAGATTGGCCAATTGATCGGCAGACAGGTATGTAATTTTCCCATTGATCATGACCGTCGCTCCAGATTTACCTTTAATACTTAGCGAACCACTTTCGTCGACAGCGACACCTGGAATCTTGCTGAGTAATTCCAGTCCGTTGTTGCCGTCTGCGAGCATTGAGTTTTCAATATTGAAGACCAGCTTGTCCTGTTGCTGTTCGATAAATTGTTTTTTTCTTTCGACGAAGACCTCAGCGAGATAGGCATTGTTTTGCAATAATAGGATCTTGCCAAGATCATACTCGTCAAAATGTTCGTCCAGCCTGAAATGGGGACTGAAAGTATCCTGATGAGTAAGGCTTTTGACTTTAATAAAATAGCTACCCGCTTTTGTATTGGTAAACCTGAAATTTCCGGTACTATCTGAGTGTGCTGTATTAACCAGTGTACCATCATTGACGTGATAAAGCGAAATACTTACATAGGGAATGGCCTGTTTATCTTCGCCCACAGTCTGTCCCTTGATATGATTTGCTTTTTGAGCTTGGCTTGTAAATAGGGTACAGATCCAAAGGAGACTTAAGAGATAACGGAGGATATAAGGCATAATTATATAGTTAAGTTGTTGCTAATTGTGGACGTCTTGATTTTTTGGTTGACTTTTTTTTCTTTCCCCACCAGATGTAGAATCCTGTTATAGGCAAAGTCGCACAGATAAGCGATGCGATGAAGTAAATTATTTTAGTGGTCATTCCACCGATAAAACCGGTATGTAGGGCGTAATTGGAACGCATGAGCCATTCCGTGGTATTGGCTTCATCAATTGGTCCCTGTTTGCGGCCGGTGAGTTCCAGTGTATTGCGATCAAAATTAAGGTCTCTCCAGCTTCCGTTGGTCATGTCCGTACAGGCATACACCGCTTTATCTTCTTTTTCGGGATAGTGGACAATAACAGCTTCTTTGTTGAATTTTGCATATTCATGACGCACTTTATACCAGATTTGATCGGCGACCACCAACGCATCATTTAACGGCTGATCCGGAAGCTCAGGTTTATTATTCTTTTCCGTTTTTGGTTTGTTGGGATAGCCTCCCGTCATCCAAACCACAGAACTGCGGACCCAGGGAAAACTCATGATGAGCCCTGTAAAACACATGACGAATGCGATTGTTAGCGCATAGAAACCCAATACGTTGTGGAGGTCATAATTGACACGTTTAAATTTAGCTTTCCATTTAATGGTAAAACTCTGTTCTCTCGATCTACGGTTCCACTTCTTTGGCCACCATAATACCATACCTGTGATCAGTAGTATGAAAAAGATAAAGGTGCTCCAGCCAACGACCTGCCTGCCTATTTTTGCGGGCATCCAAAGATGACGATGCCCCTCATCCATGAAATGGAAAAAATCCTCATGGTTGACAATCGCCAGCACTTCGGCTGTATAAGGGTTTACATAGACAAGACTGTCAGAGTGATCTAGACTTACTTTGACTGATTTGTCGAGACCATAATACCAGGAACTCGCAATTTCATAATCGGGAAGCGTCGCTTTAACAGATTTATAGATCGCTGATGGGGGAAGCTGTTCTTCTGATTTTTGAGCTGTGACCTGAATATAGTTTGTGGTTAATTCTTTGATATCATGTTCAAAGACAAGTACGCAGCCTGTAATTCCTAAGATGATAACAGGAATACCCGCAGCGATTCCTAACCAAAGGTGTAGCCAGGCATTAATTTTACTGAGCATAATGGGAAACGGTTTTTTATAATCCGATCTGCACATGTTGGTCGGCAGATCGGATCATTGCGGATGATTAATAACTGATTTTGCTCATTGATGATACTTGGGATATCCCAGTAAATTTCAACCCTCTTTTTGCTGTAGCGTTGTTGATATCAATGATGTAGGTGTAATATTGTTTGTCGTCTTTATCCTGACAGGTATAGTAAGCCTTAGCGCCACCTTTGTCAACATATACGACATCTTTATAACCTTGTTGTTCATGTGAAGGAATCTCTATGATTTCTGTCATTTTTTTGGTCTGTATATCTACGATATATAATTTGACAAGACCACCGCCTACACCTTCGGACTGTTCACCCTTGTTGTAGATCGTCATTAAAAATTTGTTGTCTTTGAGATAACTACCTCTTGCTATTTTACCCTTTCCAAGAGATTCGATATCGAAATAATAATCTTTATCAAATTCATCCGTTCCTTTTTTGATTCTCAGGAATCCAGATTTATTTTTTGTAGCCAATGATGCTTCATTTGCCGAGAACCATACATATGCATCACCTTTATCGTCTACTGCTAAACCTTGTTGAGCAAACCAGTTTCCGATATGGGAACCTCTTCCATCACGGATTGTTTTTTCAAATTTAAGTTCAGGATAAGAGAAGATACCGATATAGGTCGTGTCGGTCGTCGTAAAATTTCCACCCCAGTTATTTGAACCATCTCCAGATTGGAAAGGAATATAGACCTTATTACCTACTTGGAATACACCTGTCCAGATCGCCATGCGTTTGCCGCCCAATACTTTGGAAAGATCGACCGTGTTTTTGTTGGCGATGGAGAAATTTTGAGCATCATAGTTTCTTAGCGTCGCAACTGGGTTTACGATACTTCGGTTGGTTGTCCCTAAAATCACATTTTTATCACCGAAATTACCATAGATACCTGCGGTTTCGGCATTTACCTGGTCATCTTTAAGTCTTTGCAGATCGCCTTTGGCATCAATAGCATAAGGAGTTATCGGGCCTTGGCCACCGTATGTCAGACCAAAAACATGGTTGTTTTGATTGATAAAAGAGAATTCTGTTGCTGGCATACCGTTACCTACAATACTTAAATTACCTTGGCTAACATCATCCGTAGTAACAATATAAGTACCTGATGAACCTGACTCCGAACTCCCTTGACCAGTTACGATAAAGACAAATTTTTCTTTCTTTTTCGAGTTTCCTGAATCTTCTCCTCCTTCAACAGGCTTGTCCTTTGAACAAGCGGTAATTGTTAATACGCCACAGGCTACTGTAAGCAATCTTAAGTAATTTGACTTTTTCATTTTGAGTTATTTAATAAATTGTGTGTTATTTTTTGCGTATAAAGTATCTGAATTTGACATTGAAAGACCGACTAGGTTTCTGCATTTCGAAATTGTCGTATCGTGTTGCGTCGGTTAGGTTATTACATTCCAGCGCAACATTGTATTTTCCTGAAGCCATCGCATAGACAATGTTGACATCATGGGATAGTTGTTTGGGAATAATGAAACGCTGTGCTGGTGTGCCTAAACTTGGAAAGTCCAAAAAGAAAGCATGGATATATTGGAGGTTGTAACCGATCGTCAATGTATTATGTTTACCTCCGAAGTGGTGCAAATAATAGGCAGCATCTGCATTACCATATAAATAGGGGATATTAGGCATGCGATCCTTGTAAACACTGCTTTCTACGAGTTGACCGGGCTCATATTTCGTATTATTAATTATATTTTGGTAGGTTAGATTACCACCGATTGAAAACTGATTTTTATAGAAATATTTTAGATTAAGATCTACTCCATTATTGAGTACACTCCTTAAATTGAGGTATTTACTCTCTCTTTTGTTGTTTGAGCTTAATGGGCTGATGTAGAGTCTTATAAAATCAGTTGCATTTCTATAGGTATAGTTAGCATCTATGATGATATGGTTATTCTCATTCCATTTTTTTGCGTAGGAGAGGCCGACATTGATGTTATGGCTATTCTCTGGTTTAAGTGTTGGATTTGCGCTCAAATCTTGTGCATCGCCAAATAATTCGTTGTTTTCAGGTAATCTGGAGGCTTTCTCATAGGAAGCTTTCAATTGTAGGGTTGGATTGACAAAGTAGGAAGCCGCAAAGCCATAGCCTAATTTATTGACCGTCGTTTCTACATTTTTGTAGATTTCATTTTTCTTGACTTCTTCAAAGTATTTACCTTTTTGATTGTAATTTTTTACAAATACATTTAAATCCCATTGATCGGCTATGTTGGTACGATAACCTAATGCAGTAATATTTTTTGTGGTTTTTCGTGGCAACTTGTTGATTTCGAGATCTGGGTAATATTTATCTTTTCCTTTGCGGTCAAACGTTGTCAATAAGTGATTGACCATAAAATGGTGTTTTTCATTGATCGCATAGGAGAGGTTGGCAATGAAGTTGCCATTGTTATTGTTGAAACGATAATCGCGTAGTTCGTTTTCACCTCCGGGAGCATTGGGGTTATTTTTATCTTTGGGTTCACTTTCTCCGGACCAGGTAAATCTTCTATTCACTGTATCCAGACTGCGTTCTTTACCGAGGTTGTATCGGCCAAATATGTTGACATCTAGTCCCTTTACAAATAGATCTTTTTTGATATATTTTACACTGGGTTGAATGATATTTCCCAAAGCTTCCCGGCCTCCATAAACATCGTCCATGTGGTTTCCGGTCTGGATTTCTTTTTTGTTTTCACCCAGTGTTATTCCAAAAAGTAGCTGATCTGCATATTTCTTGTTGGAGACTCCGATATTATAAACCATGGTTTCATTTCGGTAGGTGTCGTGGAAACGCCTTCTTCTTCCATTGGTATATTTTCCGGTTTCAAAATCAGCCGCCCGCACATTCACCCAGTAATTGTTGTCCGAATAGTTTTGGAAGGCCGACAAGGTCATCGTTAACCCGTTATTCGAGATGTATCCTGCATTTACCGCAGTTTTATGTGTGTTGAAGGAACCAAAAGAATAAGAAGCATCAAGGTACTTACCAGGGTCATTTTTGGTGACAATATTCACAGCACCACCTAAGGCATCGCCACCCAGCCATACCGGAACAACGCCTTTGTACACTTCCACACGCTCGGCAAAATTGATCGGGATATTATTCAATTGAAATGATGAACCAAAATTGTCCATCGGAATACCATCCAGAAATAATTTCACCTGATTGCCGGAAAATCCATTAATACTAAAAGACATATTTGATCCAACACCGCCAGACTCTCTCAAGCGTACGCCCGAAACTCTATTAAGTGCCTGACCGATGTCTAAAGTCGTATTGTACAGTTTTTTTGCATCTATTGCAGAGACGTTGTAAGGTTGTCGTGTTACTTCACTTGTAGTGGATCTACCTATAACTTCAACTTCCGCCATGATTTTTTGATCTGGGGTCATTTGTATTCCGGATAGATCAATAACATTTTTACTACAGGCTACTGACCGATTTATAGTCTGATATCCGACCGCGGAAATTGTAACCTGATGATTTCCGAAAGAGATTCCACTTATTTTGAAAAAACCATTTTTGTCAGCTTTGGCTCCTTTATTTGTACCTGATAGAACAATTGTTGCCCCATGAATAGGTTCGTTTGATGTATTGGTAACATTACCTTTGACTTCGGCTAGTTGTTGGGAATGTGAAGGAAATGATATGATTAGGAAAAAGAATAACCATACTACTTTAAATTTTGACATTACTTTATTTAGATTAATTACACATAGAGAAGTTGCGTAACTCTAAATCTACCGAAGGTCAAATAAGTAAATAAAAATTATTATTTTTTAATAAACTGAATATCAGTTAGAAATTTAATGTAGTCGGTCTATTCTGACAATAAAATCAGTCGCTTGATCTAGGGTAAGACCAACCTGAATATCTTTTGATTTGATATCATAGATCCAAACTTGATGCTGATCCTTTGCATCGTCTATTGTGATATAGGCTTTCCCATTTTCAACGAGAACAGATTCTTTGCGTGTTCCCTTGTCGAAGGGTAGGTTTAATTTTGTCGTAGTTTGGCTGATAAGATCGACCACATAGTACTCAAATTGATAGGTGGAATGATGATCACTAAAGTCTGTGTAGCGATCTCTACGTTCACTTCGGATGATAGCCTGATTGTTGCCCAAATACCACATGCCATAAGCGTGATTGTGCGTTTTTGCTGTTAGATTAAGAAAATAAGTAGGGTTGATGTGGGGCGAATTGTTGTCAATTCTGAAAATTGCGGTAGGTTTTGATGGGCTGTTGCCTAATGCTATACCAGGGCAGGACATAAAATAGAAATTGCCATTTTCGTCATGAAAGCTATAAGATTGAACAGTATTGACTCCTCCGGGGTAAGAGGAACGAGTATCTTTTTGTATATTTTCTAATTGTAAAGTCTTCTTATCCAGTGTCGCAATATACATTGTATCTATTGTGGTAAAGTCAGTCTCATTAATCACTTTATTAAAGGTATAACCGATCAATAACTGTTGTTGATGTATGGTACCAAACCCGACAGAAAGAATCTTAAAGTCCGCTGAGGCTGAAGGTAGTTTTACTTCTTGCTGTTGGTTGATTTTGAAATCGTTGACGGTAATTTTATAGACCCATAGCCGACGGTTTGTTTTGTTGTCCGAAGTAAATAGGAGTAATGTGTCTCGATCAAGCCAGTTTATATTTTCAATATGCTGATCTTGCATAGCCAACTGTGCAATTTCCTTTAATCCATTTGATTCAAGTGTATATTTTCTGAATTTTCCCGCTCTTAAAAAATAAAAATGCTTGTCCTTAGCAATGATGCTTCGGTCGAATTGTTGTGTCGGAATGTCTATGCCATTTTTTGAAATGGTCAGATTTCCACTATCAATGGTATTTGAGGTGATGATCGTGTTTCCGAGATCTTTATTCATCGTATAGAGACTGTACTTCCCGTCGGTATTTCTGCCCTCATCTTCTGTTCTGCAGCTTATTACTAAATGAAGTAATAACAAGGATAAGAATAGCGTGAAGCGGTTGGATAGCATGAGTGTATGGACTAATTGAAGATCTTCTTATTTAGATGATATTAAATTGTATTTTCAGTTCGTGTTGGATGGTAGGGGCTAAAAAGGTAAGTTCCGATTTAGAGATTATTACCTGCTTGCCATTTTTTTGTGGTTTTAATACAAAATATGTTTCCCCATGTTTGAGTTCCTTCTTTTTATCTGTTCCAAAAAAGCTAAAGGCAAAGTTTTTTTTGGGAATGAACATCATATTGCCCGAGGTTTTGAATTCCCCGGTATCCGTATTGATCTCAGCCCGTGCATTTTTACCGAGGATGATATTGTAACTATTTTGGTTAATATATTTCAGTCCAGCACTCGTTCCGTTATCAAAGATGGCGGCAGTGTTTTCGGCATCCTTACTGAATTGATAAAAACCAAAACAGAGTAACAGTACGATACTGGCTGCTATTCCAGTATATGTAAAGTTATATTTTTTAGCAGGAGCTATTGTTGGGACTCCAGACTGATCAATATGGCTGCTCAGCTCGGCCCAGATATCCGTTTCTAATTTTGTTTTTTTAGTGATGGAAATAGACAAGGGCTCCGACTCGAGGGTGTCATCCAATAACCATTCCTCCACTAGAAATTGTTCTGTGGGAGAGCATTGGCCTAAATGATATTTCTCTATGAGTTTATAGTCTATTTTCATATGATATACTTCCTGACAAAAGTACAGGATTTCTTTTGTATAGATAAATTTAGGATATATATTCCGTTAGTTCTGTTTTTAATGTTTTTAATGCCCGTGAAATATGATATTCTACCGCTCGTTCAGAAATATAGAGCTTATGCGCAATTTCCTTGTTGGTGAGCCCCTGTTCTCTGCTCATGCGAAATACATTTTTACATTGCTTGGGCAAACTATCGATCAGATTTGATATCTTCTTGGCTAGTTCATCAGCGATCAGCGAATTATCTACGTAATGTTCTTCTCTTGTGTTTGAAATATTGTCCAGGTGTTGTTGTCGTGATACTTTATTGCGGATGTATTCGAATGTTTTGAGCTTTACTGATCTGATCAGATACCGTTCTACCTCTATGAGACGAAGCTCTTCACGTCGCTCCCAAAGTGATTTGAAAACATCCTGTACGATTTCCTTGGAATGTTCTTCATCTTTGATACTGCTCAGGCAAAAGGCAAACATACCTTCCCAGTGTTGAAGATATATTTGCTCAAAACCTGCTTTATCTATAATAAAAAACTCTTTTTCCAAAATACCAGTTCTCTGCTTGTTCTGACGCAAAGATAGGCTTATTTAGATTCGTTTTAAATAATTTCTAAATTTCTTTTACGAAATCCTTGATCGCTTTACCCGGATCTGCAGTTTTCATAAAATTTTCACCGATTAGAAAGCTTTGGAAACCAGCCTTTTTCAATGCTTTAATAGTCGTTGGATCAGAGATGCCACTTTCAGAAACTTTAATATATTCGGATGGAATTTTATCCAAAAGCTCGTACGAATGGTTTAGATCTACGGAAAAATCTTTTAAGTTTCTATTGTTGACACCAATGGCATCAATATCGTCGAAAAGATTATCCAAAAGTTCCTGTTCATTGTGTACTTCAAGCAATACATTGAGTCCGATCTGATGTGCATAGGCGGCAAACTCCTGAACTTCTTCCTTTTTGAGGCTGGCCGCTATTAGAAGGATGACATCGGCACCATAAGCCTTGGCCTCAGTAATCTGATATTTGTCGACAATGAATTCTTTACGCAAAATAGGGATGTTAATTGCTTCCCTTGCTTTGGAAAGATCTTCAAGATTGCCTTTGAAAAACTCCCCATCGGTCAGCACAGATACTGCTGAGGCGCCAGCTTCTTCATAAGCCTTGACAACATCTTCGACTTTTGCCGTACTGTTGATATCTCCTTTTGAAGGTGATGCTCGTTTATATTCAGCTATAATCCCTGTTTTTTCAGGATCTAATATAGATTCCCGTAAAGAAAGACAGGCTACATTGAAATAGGGATAGTTCAACAGCTCTTCGAATGGAACTAAGGCCTTCGCCTTTTCTACTTCTATTCTTTTTCGTTCAATGATTTTATCGAGTATAGTCATTTTTTGTGTTGAGTATTAAGATAACCAGTTTTCAATTAATTTTTTTCCATTTGTTGTCAGTACTGATTCCGGATGGAACTGCATACCTCGCACATCATACTCCGTATGTGTCAGTGCCATGATGATGCCATTCTCGTCTACGGCTGTCACTTTAAGTGTGCTTGGCAATGTCTCTTTGTTTACAGCCCATGAATGGTAGCGTCCTATTTTGGAATCTTTCGGGAAGTCCTGGAATAACTTTTCGGATTCATCAGTGACAATAATGTTGGTAGCAACCCCATGCAGCGGTTTTTCCATATTAAATAGTGTGCCACCAAATACTTCGGCGATTGCCTGCTGCCCCAGGCAGATGCCCAATATACTTTTGTGCGGAGCATAGGTGCGGATCACGTCAAGCAATAGACCTGCCTCTTCCGGAATCCCGGGACCTGGGGAAAGAAGTATTTTATCGAATGCTTCCAGATCTTCCAATTTGAATTTATCATTTCTCAACACCACATAGTCCTGTCCCAACTCCTGTAGCAAATGAACCAAATTATAGGTGAATGAATCGTAATTGTCAATGACGACGATTTTATTGTTGCTCATAGCCTCTTGTTGTATAGTCCTGATTAAAGTAATTATCTATTTCCTGAAATATCGCTTGAACAAATTCCACTGGCAGGTCGAATTTCTTTGCCAGTGTCGCCTGATTGCTGCTGATATTTTTAATAATATGCTGCCCGGCATCGTTATGATCATCTAATACTTTTGCCTTATTGAGATAGGTCTTCCGCAAAGCCAGCAATTCAACGATGCGGTTGTCGATGGTGTCTATCGAAACATTGATATGTTGTGTATTGACACAGTATTCTAATGGTCTGATCATAACGTTTCTGCTAATTGTAATGCTTTTCGCAAAGCAGCTATTTTATTGTTGACTTCCTGAAGTTCCATTTCAGGGTCAGAGTCCAATACAATTCCACCACCAGCTTGATAGTGCAAGGTGTTTTGTTTACTGAGGAATGAACGAATCATGATGGCATGATTGAAATCGCCATTGAAGCCCATAAAGCCAATCGCTCCGGAGTAGAACGAACGTTGCAATCCCTCGTAGCGGTCAATGAGTGTCAATGCCATGTGTTTTGGAGCTCCAGAGAGCGTCCCGGCAGGGTAGGTGTCGCCTACAATGTCGAATGGATTGATATTATCTTTTAATACCCCTGTTACCTTCGATACCAAATGGATGATATGCGAGTAGTATTGTGGTTCCATATAGGATTCTACTTTAACCTGTGTACAGTGTCTGCTCAGGTCATTACGTGCAAGGTCTACCAACATCACATGTTCGGAGGTTTCTTTCGGATCCTGTTTTAGCCGAGAGGCAATCTTTTGGTCTTCCTCCATGTTTCCGGTTCTTTTGAATGTTCCGGCAATCGGGAAGATCGTAGCCTGCTTGCCATGGATGCGCAATTGTGCCTCAGGCGATGAACCGAATAGTTTAAAGTCACCATAATCAAAATAGAATAGGTAAGGCGAGGGGTTAATGGAACGTAATGCACGGTAGACATTAAATTCATCACCTGAGAATGGTGTTCGGAAGCCTCGGGATGGAACGATTTGAAAGACATCCCCACGTTGGATATGTTCTTTCATCTTTTTCACCAATTGGCGATGATCTTCATCGGTACGGTTGGAACTTTCCTCTCCGGCCAATTTGAACGTATACTCTGGGAAGTTTTTGTTCTGGATCAGGAATTGCATGCGTTCCAGTTCTGACTCTTCATCTTCCAAAAGATGTTCGAAGATATAAAGCTGATTACGGAAATGGTCGATGGCAATCACATACTTGTAGACATGGTACTGCATAAACGGTATTTTCCGTGCCGGATCGACGGGTGTCGTCAGTTTGATATCCTCAAAATGTTCGATGCAATCAAATGTAAAGTAGCCAAATAGACCGTTGGAGATTAGGTTCAGTTCGGCTATCGTAGAATCTTCAAAAGAATTCCTGAAATCGGATACCTCCTGACGTAATTCTATTTCTTGTGCATTTTTTACAATTCGTTCTTTTCCGGGATAGGTTAATATTAACTCTCGCTCATCTAGTTGAATCCCTGCAATGGGCTGGCAACAGATATAGCTGATATTGTTGTCACGGCTATGGTAGTCGGAGCTTTCCAATAAGAGTGAATTTGGAAAGATATCCCTTAATCGAAGATAAATACTCACCGGTGTTGTTGTGTCGGCAAGCAACTTTCTGCTCTGTGTTTTGAATTTATACTTCATTTTATTCTTTTCTTCGTTATGATAAATTTTATACAAAAAAAACCCGATACTGGTTAGCATCGGGTTTGGAATTTCCACAAATGGTTTTGGTTGATTATGAAATATTATGACAATACCAATTGATTCCCGATGCTTATTGCTTCAGGCCACCACCAATTTGTATTTGTATATCTTCGTGTCATTATTACACAAATTTATAAAAAAAAATAAATAACCAAACTTTTTGTGATAAAAAAACAAAAAATCCCCTTATTTCTTAATCATTTAATAAATCAGGGCGTCGTTCTTGTGTTCTTTTTAGCTGTTGTTCGTCCTTCCATGCAGCAATTTTTGCTTCATGTCCACTGAGTAAAATATCGGGTACTTTGTGCCCTTTCCACTCTGCAGGGCGTGTATAGATCGGTGCATCCAACAATCCGTCCTGAAAAGAATCTGAAAGCGCAGAGGTTTCGTCCGATAGAACTCCGGGGATCAAACGGATGATGGCGTCTGTAACAATTGCCGCTGGAAGTTCGCCTCCGGACAGCACATAATCACCTATAGAGATTTCCTTTGTCACATATATATCTCTGATGCGTTGGTCTATACCTTTGTAGTGGCCACAGAGAATCATCATGTTACTTTTTGTCGAGAGCCCATTTGCAATATCCTGATTGAAGGTTTCTCCATCGGGAGTCATATAGATGATTTCATCGTATGTCCGTTCGGCTTGCAATTGTTCAATACACTTAGCGAAGGGTTCGATCTGTAGTACCATGCCGGAGCCGCCGCCATAGGGGTAATCGTCCACACTTTTGTGCTTATTTGTTGAGTAATCTCTTAAATTGTGTACATATATCTCCGCGAGGCCTTTATTCTTTGCACGTTGCAAAATAGAGTGTGCAAATGGACTTTCCAAAAGGTCTGGTAGGACCGTAATAATATCAAAACGCATGGCGCAAAGATACACAAAAATGATCCATTGTATATTTATAAGATTGATTCGCTTATCTTTGTGGCAAATTTAAGTGTACATACAGTGATTGACGTAAATAATATTTCTGTTTCCTTTGGGGGAACGACTCTTTTTTCGGATGTATCTTTCTCGATCAATGAGAATGATAAGATTGCATTGATGGGTAAGAATGGTGCTGGTAAATCTACCCTGTTGAAAATTATCGCTGGAGTGGGTAAACCTACGACAGGTAATGTGGCGGGGCCAAAAGATGCCGTCATTGCTTATCTACCGCAACATTTGCTGACGCAGGATCATGTGACGGTCTTTGAGGAGACCTCGAAGGCTTTTGAAGAGGTTTATGGAATGCGGGATGAATTGGAGCAGCTGAACGAGCAATTGAATATCCGTACAGATTATGAGTCGGATGATTATATGCAATTGATCGAGCGGGTGTCGGAACTAAGCGAGAAGTTTTATTCAATCGAAGAGGTCAATTACGATGCAGAAGTAGAAAAGGTGTTGAAGGGGCTTGGTTTCGAGCGTTCTGACTTTACCAGACAGACGTCGGAGTTTTCCGGGGGGTGGCGTATGCGTATCGAGCTTGCCAAAATACTATTGAAGAAACCGGATCTGATTTTGTTGGATGAGCCAACCAACCACATGGATATCGAGAGTATCCAATGGCTGGAGGATTTCCTTGTCAATTCTGCCAAGGCAGTTATTGTTATTTCACACGATAGAGCCTTTGTTGATAATATAACCAACCGTACCATCGAGGTAACGATGGGCCGTATCTATGATTATAGAGCCAAGTATAGCCATTATTTGGAGTTGCGTCAGGAAAGACGTCAGCATCAATTGAAAGCTTATGAGGAGCAACAACGTTTTATTGCTGACAATCAGGAATTCATTGATCGTTTCAGAGGTACTTACTCGAAGACTCTACAGGTGCAGTCGCGCGTAAAGATGTTGGAAAAGCTGGAAGTTATCGAAATTGACGAAGTAGATACTTCGGCGCTGCGCCTGAAATTTCCACCTTCACCTCGATCGGGTCAATACCCTGTCATTGTGGAGGATCTTACCAAGGCTTATGATGAGCATGTGGTATTCCATAAAGCCAATATGGTGATTGAACGTGGCGAAAAAGTTGCCTTTGTCGGTAAAAATGGAGAGGGTAAATCGACCATGATCAAAGCGATTATGGGTGAAATAGATTTTGAAGGTACATTGAAGGTGGGGCATAACGCCAAGATCGGTTACTTTGCCCAAAATCAGGCGGCATTGCTTGATGGTGAATTGACTGTTTTTGATACCATCGATCAAATTGCAATAGGCGATGTGCGTGTTAAAATGAAAGATCTCTTGGGTGCTTTTATGTTTAGTGGTGATGACACGACTAAAAAGGTAAAGGTATTATCTGGTGGAGAGCGAACTCGTTTGGCCATGATAAAACTTCTTTTGGAGCCAGTGAATGTGTTGATTCTCGATGAGCCTACCAACCATTTGGACATGAAAACCAAAGATATTATCAAAGATGCCTTAAAGGATTTTGATGGTACATTGATCCTTGTTTCACACGACCGGGACTTTTTGGACGGCTTAGCAGAAAAAGTATTTGAGTTTGGAAATAAGCGTGTCCGTGAACATTTTGAGGATATCAAAGGATTCTTGGAATATAAGAAAATGAGCAGCTTAAAGGATATTGAACGATAACATCTAAATCAACGAAGTGTAAACGTATGCTGTTAGTCTATCTCATATAACATACGCTACAAGTTTTTGTTCAAATCCCGATATTTGCAGCACAGAAATCAGAAACTTTATCTGTAAACGAAGCCTCCTTAGCTCAGCTGGTAGAGCAACTGACTTGTAATCAGTAGTAGGTCATTGGTTCATCCCGATAGGAGGCTCAGTTATAAAAAGCGGCTTTATATAAAAAAGCCGCTTTTTAGCGTTTAAAACGAAGATTAAATCGAATTTTCAAGCTTTTGTCCCTTAATCCCAAAGTGTGTGAAAGATACCTTCCTGATCAATACATTCATAGGTATGTGCGCCAAAATAGTCTCGTTGTGTTTGTATAATATTTGTAGGTAATTTTTCGGACCGGTAGGCATCAAAATAAGAAAGTGCGTTTACGTATCCGGGTACAGGTATCCCGTTTGCGATAGCATCTTTCAATACCTCGCGAAACCGTTGTCGGCGATGTTCAGCAATAAATTACGTCCCATTACGCCGAGTCCAACTATTCCAAAATCGTAGTTATTCATTTTATCTATACTCATCGTTTGATACCGTTTTTTTCTAAGTTGAAGTTTACCATTTTTGTTGATACTATGAAAGACAATTATCAGCAGATCGGTATGAGGCGCTTTTCTCGCTTCAATTACTTCGCTGGTATTGAGTCTTTTGTTGTAAACCAACAGATAATCCGTATATTGAACTCTTCTAAACATCAATTTTATTTATGATCATTGGATTAGACATTGGGACATCATCTGCGAAAGCTGTTGCATTTGACAACGAAGGTAACATCTTGTCGCAGCATAGTATACCTTATCCCATATTAAACCCGTCGGAAGGCTGGTATGAGCAAGATCCGGAGATTGTTTACGGCGCATGTATTGAGTCTATTGCACATGTAATGATTGGCTTAAAGCAATCTAGTGCCGAGATACCGAAACCCGTATGTATTTCAGTGAGCAGTGCTATGCACGGACTGATCGCTGTTGATTCGGTGGGCAAGCCACTTAGCAATTGCATGATATGGGCAGATCGCAGAAGCGAGGATATTGCGGTTGCCTTGCAGGCAAGTGAGGCGGGCAGGCTGTTGTACCAGCAGACGGGCACACCAATACATCCCATGTCTTTGCTTTGCAAATTAATGTGGATAAAGTCCAACGATCAAAAATTATTTGCTCAGTCGCACAAGTTTATCGGGATCAAAGAATTTCTTTTTTACAGGCTCTTTGGAGTTTATGTGGTCGATCATTCCATTGCATCTGCAACAGGGCTTTTCGACATACATCAGCTAAGGTGGTCTGATCAGGCGTTAAGATTGACGGGCATATCGGAAGAGAAACTAGCATCACCAGTTCCGGTCGACTATATTTTAAATATGCCTAACCGAGAAATTGCGGCCTTGATGCAGATCCCTGCAGATACCCCTTTTGTTATAGGTGGTAGCGATGGTTGTTTGGCTAATCTGGGGGTAGGGGCTATTAGTCCTGGGGTGGCTTCGATAACTGTCGGTACCAGTGGTGCTATTCGTGTAGCAAGTTCGCAGGCAAATCAAGAAAAAAAACAAAGGCTATTTACCTACCTACTGAGGCCAAATGAATATATAATTGGTGGCGCGGTTAACAATGGCGGTGTATTACGCAACTGGTTTCGAGATAATTTTTTGCATGAATTTACCCAAACGGAAACGGATGAAGATTCTTCTGCTGCGTTAAATGCTTTGGTCGACTCCGTCGTTCCCGGGGCAGAGGGCTTGATATTCTTGCCCTATCTAACTGGTGAACGGGCACCACATTGGAATTCCAATGCAAAAGGCGTTTATTTTGGAATACAGCTCCATCATGGCAGGGCGTACTTTGCGCGGGCCATGATGGAAGGGATGTTGTTTGCAATTTACAGTGTAGGAATCGCATTAGAGGAGAATACTGGCCCCATTCATACGATCTTTGCAAGCGGCGGCTTAGCACGTTCATCGTTGTTGCTGCAAATGCTTGCAGACATTTTCAATAAACCTGTATTCACCAAAAATACGGTAGAAAGCTCTGCATGGGGAGCAGCATTGATAGGCTTGGAAGCATTGGGTATACAGCGAGGGGAGCCTTCCGTAAAAAACAAGCAAACAGAGGGAACACAAGATACCGAGTACTATTACAAACCGAGTGAAGAGAATCACGCCGTATATATGAAGAACTTCCAGAAATTTGAACGCCTGTACCATATATTGGAAGGTGAGTTTTAACTAGATGTAAATTATTATGCCTCTAATCATCGTTATTTTGGGAGTAGCTTTGCTACTTCTTTTAGTCACTGTCGTCAGGTTAAACACGATCTTTTCATTACTGATAACCTCTGTTGCGGTTGGTTTTGCTATGAATATGAATGCCGTCGATATCCTTAAATCCGTTGAAACCGGAGTGAGTAGTACTATGGGCCAATTGGCACTTTTGTTGGCTTTCGGGTCTTTACTGGGTAAATTGATGGCGGAGGGGGGCGCTGCAGAAAAGATTACAACGAAACTAACGGCGGTATTTGGCAGAAAGAACTTACCTTGGGCAATGGTTCTCACGGGCTTTTTAGTAGGAATTCCTTTATTTTACAATGTCGGTTTTATCGTCTTGGTACCGTTTGTTTTCATGGTATGTGCTTCCAATAAAATGCCCTTGCTTTACGTGGGTATTCCACTGCTGGCAGCGCTGTCTGTGACGCACGGTTATTTGCCACCGCATCCGGGAGCTACAGCCATAGCGGTTACTTACAATGCGGATATAGGTTTGACAATGGCCTATGGCATTGTTGTGGCAATTCCAGCCATAATCATTGGTGGGCCGCTCTTTGGTAGGATGCTTAAGCGTATTCCGACCAACCCACCGGCGGAGTTTTTTCCTGAATACAATCAGGCAGATAGGAAAGAGCTTCCTGGATTTGCAATAAGTATATTTACGGGACTGTTTCCAATAATTTTAATTGCTTTTGGTTCATTTGCACATCTAATATTCCCAGAAGATTCCCCTTGGCTGACGGCACTACGTTTCTTGGGTGACCCGGTGGTGGCTTTAATGATTGCATCTCTGGTGGCGATGTACACGATGGGGATCCGCCAAGGTAAAAGTTTGCGGGAGCAGTCAGAAAGTGTGGAAGAAGCAATCCGTGGGATAATGATGATCCTTTTTATCATTGCAGCATCAGGCGCCTTCAAGCAAATTTTGGTAGATAGTGGTGTAGCGAACTACATCGCTGACCTAACTGCAGACCTTAGCTTGTCACCTCTTGTGCTTGCATGGTTAATAGCCGGTATCATTCGCCTAGTTATCGGTTCGGCAAGTGTTGCTGGACTCACGGCAGCGGGCATTATGCTCCCCATTGTGCAAGCAGGAGATGTTACTCCTGAATTAATGGTGCTAGCGACCGGAGCGGGCAGTCTCATGTTCTCACACGTCAACGATCCGGGGTTTTGGATGTTTAAATCTTATTTTGGAGTGAGCGTGAAGGATACATTTCGCTCATGGACGGTGATGGAAACGCTGGTTTCTGTTATTGGATTGATCGGTGTCTTGATTTTACACTGGCTTGGTCATTGATAGCGATAAACAGGCCCGCGTACTGTGGCTATAGTTCAACAAAACGGTTATATAAAGTAATTGCTAGGATACATTAATAGGACGGAGAGTCTCAAACGAATATTGAATTATACAGGCCCATAATCGGTTGATTATGGGCTTTTTTTTGATGGAAACCTTTGTTTGATTTTTTTTTCTTAATATCGTGACAATGAACCAAATTTTGTTGTTTGAGTTATTCTAAAAAATATGCATAGATCACATCAACTCTATATCTTCCTTTTATTTTGGCTAAGCTGCTGTTTAAATGCTGTTCCGGTATTGGCACAGTATACTGTCGATAATGTACCTAGTCCGAAGCAGAAAGGGCAAGACTATTTTGTCTCCAATCCTGATGGGATCTTGTCATCGGGTACTGTAGCTGAACTGGATGGTTTATCCACACAGATCGAAGCAGCTACCAAAAGTGAATATGCCATTGTATTGGTCAATGACTATGTCGGTGACAGCGATTTTGAATTTGCACTTAAACTATTTAATACCTGGGGTATCGGCAAGAAGGGGAGTAACAATGGTTTATTATTGTTTATTGCCAAAGATCGGCGGGAATATCGTTTTATTACGGGATATGGGATGGAAAGTACCTTGCCTGATGCCTATTTAAAGCGGATCGGTGAGAAGTATCTGGTGCCTAATTTTCGAAATGGAAATTATGACCAAGGAGTTTCTGAGGCTTCACAGTTTATCAAAACCATTCTAATGTCGCCTGATAGCAAGGCTGAATTGGAGCGCCTGATGCCTGAGGCAACTCCGATCTGGAGCTTCAGCAGTCCTATCCTGCGAAATTCACTTTTGGTGCTAGCTTTATTTGCCGTCTGTTATATCTGGCTGGGTGAGGTGACCCGCGCGATAAAAGGGCAACTGACCAAGAAAAGTAAGTATTTTCCACCACTGGTCAGCGGCTGTGGTTGTATGGGGATGTTGATGTTTGCCAGTGTGTTTATATGTGCTTTTGCGTTGAACAACTTTGAAGTCGTTTATCAATGGAAAAACCTTCCTTACTTTATTTTTATATTTGGCAGTATTACATTGGCGATGAAATATAATGCGAGCCGTACGCAGATTGTCAATTCTTATCGCGATGAGGAGAATATCCAGCGAGCCTTACGTAAATTTCGCATTTGGGGACTTGTTCCTTTATTGCTAAGTCCTTTGGCGCTGTTTGATCTTTTTGGAATAAATAAGCGGATTCGAAGGAATGAACTACGATTGACTCCTCCGGATGGTTCGGGGCGTTGGTTACGGATGAATAAAGATGATGTATCTATCCGAGAAAGTGCTTACCTAGATCAGGGACAACTCATGGAGGAGAAAATTGGTAGTCGATCTTATGAGATTTGGATAGATCAGACAAGCAATGAAACCAAGTTGGTTCCCTGGGATGAAAATGCGGGGTACATTGATTGTCCTCAATGTCATTACCGTACGTTTGAAACGGGACTTTCACATACAATCCGACCTGCAACATACAGTTCGCAGGGCTTGGAGGAACGTTTTGATAAATGTAAGAACTGTGGCCATCGCGTATCTCATGGTGAGCATACTATACCTGTTAAAGTGCGGTCTTCATCGAGCAGGTCTGGTGGCGGTGGATCCAGTAGTAGCGGTGGTGGAAGCTTTGGCGGTGGTTCTTCAGGTGGTGGTGGCGCAGGCGGGCGATGGTAGTTCGTGATTTAGGGGCAAAAAAAAGGTTTTCAATCGGGGAGAATGAAAACCTTAAATAACCAATTATAAACCTAAATTATGATGGTACAAATATAGTGTATTTTTTACACTATCAAAAGTTTTTTTTAAAAAAAATAAAAAAAGTAAGCTATATAGCGCATATATGATTTCTGTTTATAAATTAAAACCAAAGTTTCAGCAGTTATTGATGCCGATTCTGACTTTCTTGCATCGGAAAAAGGTAACAGCCAATCAGATAACTATTGGGTCGATCGTTTTGTCTTTGGTTATCGCAGTATCGTTTTGGTACGCTGACCGGATGTCAATTTTGTTCTTGGTATTACCGATCGGTTTATTATTGCGGATGGCCTTCAATGCATTGGATGGCATGATGGCCCGTCTTTTCAATCAGACAAGTAAAAAAGGGGAAGTCTTGAACGAGGTAGGCGATATTGTCTCCGATGTCCTGATCTTTTTTCCCTTGCTGAAATTTCATCCTGAGAGTTTATATCTGGTGGTATGCTTTATTATTTTGAGTGTCATCAATGAATTCTGTGGTCTGATTGGAAAAGTTGTGGCCAATGATCGTCGTTATGATGGGCCCATGGGTAAAAGTGACCGTGCATTGTTGCTCGGCGTATATGGTATTTTGAGCTTGTTACAGGGCTCGATAACGACTATTTCAGTTTATATTTTTGCTGTGCTATGTTTGCTATTGGTCTTGAGTTCGATAACGCGATTAAGAAAGGCATTGGTGGTACATGAGTGAAGTATCCAATCCGAAGGGCAAGTTTGCTGACGTACCTGTACGGGTCAGAAGCTGGGGTTATATCGTACTGGTACTGGCTATCGTTTTCGTTCCGCAAACAATAACATTGCTGTTTGTTTCCTGGCTGACGTTTCAGGGCATGCGCGAGTTTATGAAGATGTTTGTGCCCAATTTTAGTTTTGCGCTGCCCTTTGCTATTGTAGCCGGTCTATTGCAGCTGATCCTTTTAATCTACTGTTCATATAGCGCCTATCTATTTTGGGCGACACTATTGTGCATAGGGGTTGGGCTGTTTTTCCGGTTGGGACAGAAAACAGCAATGAGTGCTGCTATTGGAATGACCTTTGGAGCGGCTGCCTGTCTGCTTGCATTCAGCCAACTGGCCTTTATCCGAGCAGTACAAATCAATCAGGATGAGCTCATGGGATTACGGCTTGTAGCCTATATTATTGTTTTAACAGAACTGAACGATGTATTCCAATACTTAATGGGTAAATTCTTTGGTAAACGAAAGATCGTTCCGCGTATCAGTCCAAACAAAACTGTTGCCGGATGTATCGGTGGGATCGGGCTGACGGTAATTTTGAGTAATATCTTGGGCTATCTGTTATTGCCATTTGGGGATTTTATCTGCTTTTCGTTGCTTGGTCTGCTCTTCGGTTCTTTGGGATTTTGTGGTGATGTGCTTTTCTCCTTTTTGAAACGCAAGACGGGAGTCAAGGATACGGGTACATTAATCCCCGGACATGGTGGATTACTGGATCGGATAGATAGCTTGGTGTTTAATGCACCTGTTTTCTATGGTTTGATTTGTTTGATAGAAATGACGAATTTGTAAGTAAAACCAGAATATCATATCTAATATATCGCGAAATGAATTATCAGCGGGCAGTTTTATTTTCAGGAGGTGGTACTCGTTTTGGCTTGTACTTGGGAATGTATGCCGCGTTGGAAGAACTGGGGTTAAAACCGGATCTACTGATTGCTGCCTGCGGTGGATCATTGGCTGCTGCCATTATTCAGATGTTTGCAATGGATGCAGAGCGGAAATCTTACCTCCAATCCGAAGAGTTTTATCGCTTCTTCCGTGGACATCAGCTTACGGTACAACGTCATCTGGGCAAACTGGGATGGTATGTGCTAAAAAAGCAGTGGGACAAACGATCTGCTCCTTATCTGGAAGATGTCTTTGATCGTTATCTGGTCGATATGGACCATGATCTTTCGCCTTTATTACCGACTTTGAACCGCCCATTTTCGGAGGAAATACCGTCGATTATTATTGGTTCGAAAATGCTTTTTGACCGTTCGGGAGTTGGGGAGAGACGTGGCCAACGTAAGCTCTATCAGAAAATCCTGATGGGAAATACAAGTGTACTATCGAACGTAAATTTGGATAGCATTCAAATTCAAGGTGAAAATTATGGACAAAGTGCTGTTACCTCAACGATAGCGATAAATTCAGCGGTGACATTGTTGGAGGCTGTTCGTATTTCCATGTCCGATATGTTTTATATAGAGCCGATACAGCGGAATGGGGAATTTTATGCCGGTGGAGCCATTGATCTGGTCCCTGTAGAGTTGGCGCAGTCTTTGGCCGCAGAAGTTATCTGTGAGCGGAAGCAGCCGTATAAATTGCAGGAAGAGGGATTGGTAAGGGCGGTATTGGGCTTCAGCGGAAACCAACGCTTGCGGGATATTGATCGGCAATTTCAGGGGATCCGATGGATCGATACAAGGGATGCCGCGGAACAGTTAGCAGGAAACTATTGTAAAAAAGGTATCGATTGGCGTAGATTTGAAATAACATTGTCCCTACCAGCAAGTCTGGATGAATTTGCCACCGCTATGGAAGCACAGTGGAATTATGGATATCGGAAGACGTTGGAACTGCGTATGGCGTAGTGCCCGAGATATCAGAATAATGGTAGTTTGGAGAGAGGCCATGCGAGCGAAGAGATCGTTCACAATGTACATAAATTATGAAGTTCTGGAGAGCTTGGAATTGTATATGGTTTAATACGGGATCTATTGGAAAACTTAGGTGGCATACATCGAAGGTTTATTTGTTTGACAAGATAGCCCGATCAAGCGGGTAAAATAATCGCTATTTTTTTATAAAATGAAGGTATTTATCGCAGGCGGAACAAGCGGAATAGGTTTGGCACTAGCACAATGCTATCTCCAACAGGGGGCTGAAGTTGCTGTATGTGGTCGAGACCTTTCAAAGTTGACCAATCAACAAGCAGACGATGCGCTCATCAAGTTTGAAGTAGATGTATGTAATCGGGATGCTTTGGCTGATGCCGTTGATTCCTTCTGTAATCATGTGGCATTGGATCTTTTTATCAATTGTACAGGAAGTTATGCCGATGATGTGGCACAACGTATCAGTTATGAAGAGGCAGGTGAGATGCTCCGAGTCAATATGCTCGGTACCCTGAACTGTTTTGAAGTCGCCAGCGAAGCCATGCGTGGACAATCAAAGGGGCAGATCGCGACAATAGCATCCGTCTCGGGAACTTTAGACTTTCCGAATTCAAGTTTGTACAGCAAAACAAAGCGAGCCGCAATCCAAGTGGCTGATGCTTATCGAAGGGCATTGCTTCCGTATGGGATTGCAGTGACAGTCATCGCACCAGGGTATGTGGATACAACCAAGCTCCGTCAACTTAATCAGCAGGATCTCTCTAAAAAGCCCTTTTTGATCAGTGTAGACGATGCCGTACAACGCATCTTAAAAGCGATACAGCAAAAGAAAGATATCGTGATTTTTCCGACGCGTATGAAATGGCTGATGGGGTTTTTAGGTCTGCTTCCCCATGTATTATTAAGTAAAATCATGTTTAGGAAAGCCAAATGGATGAAAAACGATTAAAGAAAGTAGGCGGGCAGCTCCTTGTTGCCATCTATTGCTTGTTACTTTTTCAACTTACCTATCCCTATACAGCAACCTACGCCTCCAGTTTAGCTGCGGTACCTTCCTTTGTATTCGATTTTGAACGGTATATTCCATTTGTTCCATGGATGATCCTGCCCTATATGAGCAGTGGGCTGTTTTTTTGCCTCGTGCCGTTTTACTGTCGACAAAAAGGGGAGCTCCTGTGCTATGCAAAGCGATTTACGTTTGTTACCCTGATTGCGGCATTGTGCTTTCTCCTTTTTCCGCTGCGGTTTTCTTTTGACAGACCGTCGGTTGAAAATCCTCTGTTTACCATTTTCTTTTCCTTCTTAAAGGAATATGATTCGCCTTTTAATCAGGCGCCCTCCCTACATATCGCTTATGCCTGTCTTTTTTGGTCTGTGCTACGTTGGAAGTTCAACGGATGGAAGAAAATAATCTTGGGCATCTGGCTTCTGTTGATGGGCCTAGGAACATTGACCGTATATCAACACCATGTGATCGATCTACTGACAGCTTGCATACTGGTTCAGGTCAGTTTTATACTCTTTCCAAATAAGGAGTGGGGCAGAAATCAACAACCCGCGAATAGTTATTACCTCATCGGGTGGATCTTCACGCTACTGGCACTCCTCTGTGAAGGATATGTATTGCCGCTGATTGTTTTTGCTTGGGTAGCCTTAGTCTGCTTTGCGGTTGGTTACAATTACCTGTGCGGTAATACAAGGTTTTTAAAGGATCATCGGGGTCGAATACCACTGATCAAGAAGGTGTTTTACGCTCCTTACCAATTTGTGTACCGGTTGATGTGGCGTTTTTTTAGAAAGAAAAATAATCCCCTGCTGATGGAGTTACTACCCCGCTGTTATGTGGGCCCAAGGTTGAACGCTTCGGAACTTGTAGCCTTGGGATTGGATCGCAATCTGGTTGTTTTTGACCTCGCAGCTGAGCTGGAGGAAGTGAGACTCTTGGGTGCCATGGAAAAGTATTATTCTTTCCCTTTGTTGGATATTGCGGAGATCGATGTGCATGATGCCCATGTGATCATAGACGCAATGGTATCCGCTTATTGCAAATTGGATGAACATGAAAATATGATCATTCATTGTACAATGGGTTATAGTAGGAGCATGATTTTTGCTATTCTGATGGCTCAGAAATTATTATCTTTAGATTTAAATAAAGCTATTGATCAGGTGAAGTCGATCAATAGGCATATGGTATTGCGGGATCATGCGATCCAGTTGATGAAAATTATCGTCGCGGGCAGATCCTAATCAAAAAGGGTGGCTTGGTCTTTGTTTTTAAGAGCCATATCTGAATAGATACTAAAATTACATACGCCATTGTATTGATGGAATAAATTATAAAAAGATGAAATCAGGTTATTTTAAGAGTTTCGATCAAGGGGAGCTGCTATATCGTGTTTGGAATTATCAAAAGGGACAAAAGGCTTTAGTTGTATTGCACCGTGGGCATGAACATTCGGAACGCCTGCAGGAGATGGCTACTGACCCACAGTTTGCCGATTATTCCATCTTTGCATTTGATCTGCGTGGACATGGCCATACCAAAGTGCCTGTATCACCGGTTTTCATGGATAATGTGCGCGATCTGGACAGTTTTGTGGCCTATATCCGCGCCGAATATGCGGTTGATACGAAGGATGTCTTTGTCATCGCCAATAGTATTGCTGGGGTCATTGTGAGTGCTTGGGTACATGATTTTGCTCCTCCGATAGCAGGTATGGCTTTATTGGCCCCTGCCTTTGAGATTAAACTGTATGTACCATTGGCCAACCAGATGATTGCGCTTGGAACCAAGCTGAAAAAGGATCTTGTTATCCAAAGCTATGTCAAGGCGAAGGTACTGACTCATGATATTGAGCAACAACAGGCTTATGATGCTGATCCCTTAATCTCAAAATCCATTAACGGCGCTTTATTGGTCGATCTATTGAAAGCTGGTGTGCGTATCGTAGACGATGCAGCCGCAATCGATATTCCCGTGATTGTGCTATCTGCTGAAAAGGACTATGTGGTTAAAAACTCGGTGCAAAAGCAATTCTTCGTGACCATCGCTTCCAAGCTAAAGACATTTATTACCTTGCGCAATTTTTATCATGGTATCCTGTTTGAATCCAACAGACAGAAAGTCTATACCTATTTAAAAGATTTTATTACGAAAGCCTATGCAAGGCAAAAGCCTGAACAGGGGCTGGAGCCTGATGAGTTTTCGGTGAAAGAATATGAGAAATTGTACCATAAGGTGATGCCTGCGGCTGAGAAGCTTAACTATGCTTTTCAGAAATGGACTTTAGGCAAGATCGGATCATTGAGTCATGGCATGAACTTAGGGCTTCAGTTTGGTTTTGATTCAGGAATTTCATTGGATTACGTCTATCGCAATGAGCCGAAAGGCAGGTTGGGGTTGGGTAAAGTCATCGATAAAGGGTACTTGGAAGCGATCGGCTGGAAAGGAATTCGTATACGCAAACAGCATCTATTACGTCTATTAGAAGAGAATATTGAGCAGGTCAAGTCTACAGGTCGGCCTGTGAAAATCTTGGATATCGCTGGCGGTACCGGAAATTATTTGTTTGACATCAAAGAAAAATATCCTGAGGTGGAGATCGTGATCAACGAGTTTATGTTGTCAAATATTGCAGTGGGTGAGAAAATCATCAAGAAGAAAGGGCTCCAAGGAATATGTTTCAGCAATTACGACTGTTTTGATCCGGAGACTTACAGCAAACTGGATTTTGAACCTAATATTGTGGTGATCTCTGGTATTTTCGAATTGTTTGGCAACAATGAAATGGCGAGCAGGGCTGTACATGGTGCGACTTCCATTTGTGAGGAAAACAGCCATCTGGTCTATACCGGACAGCCATGGCATCCACAATTGAAAATGATTGCTTATGTGCTGAACAGTCATCAGAAGAAAGATTGGGTCATGCGCCGGCGTTCGCAGAAAGAACTCGATCGGATTATGGCTTACAATGGCGTGATCAAGGAGCGGATGCTTATTGACGATTACGGGATATTTACCGTTTCTTCGGGAGTTGTAAAATAGGGCAATTGCGCTTCGAAAGGACTGTAGATACCATCGTTGCTAAATCATTTGATAAATTATTTTTCTCCATTGGTTCGGATAGACCAATGGAGAAAAATTAAGTTTATGGTTTTAATTCTTATACTCCCGGATTGCTTGAATAATACCTTCCAGATTTTCATTGAAGTCCAGTAGCTGACCGAATACTTTATCGTCTTTGGCTAGTCCACCGTGTTTATTGTTCTTGCGGAAGATTTCCTTGATGGTTTCCCAACGTTCCTGTTCAACAGGATTTAACAGCTCGGCAAGCTCTTTTAGTTTTAGGAGGTTACTTTCAGTATCCGCTGTCAGTGTCTGCGATTCGCTCTCATAGTGCGCGAGAAGAACCTGATCAATTTCCTGCTCATTCATCATCGGTACCACCTGCGCAACCAGTTTGCTCATATTCCGATAGGATCCCTGCATTTTGAATGGTGGTTCGGTGCGGTAATTATCCTGCATCGCGGCACTTTGAATATAATTCTGATTCACTTTGATCACGACATTTCTGATTTTCAGTACATGTCGCAGCACCGCGATAAAGTCATCAACATCCTGTTTCAGATAGTTGCCCTCTAAATCGGGCAATTGATCCATAACAGACTGCGCATAATTGACCAGGGAATAGAAGTCGGTAAACGATTTGCTTGCAATCTTTTCGAGGTAGCTGTTTTCAATCGCCGCATTTTCAATCAAACTGAGGTTGAATAATGCTTCGGTGTCACCGATCACATCACCGAGATTGTACACGTCGGCACGGTTGGCAAGCATGTCGGGTATCTGAAACTTAGAGCCGCTCTCTGTGTATGGATTTCCGGCCATCACGATGCAGAAGCGCTTGCCACGGAGGTCATAGGTCTTGCTCTCGCCCTCAAAAATACCATCAATCTTACGTTGACCATCGGCAAGGGAAATGAACTTCTGTAAAAACTCCGGATTTAAGTGCTGGATATCGTCCAGATACAGCATGACATTGTCAGCCATCTCAAATGCAAGATTGATCTTTTTGAGCTCTTCACGTTCTCCGGATGTTTTCGCTTCAATCGGGTCAATGGATGTAATCGAATGACCAATGGTCGGACCATTGATTTTAACGAAATGTAAGCCCATTGTTTTGGCAAGATATTCCATTAAGGTGGTCTTGCCGTACCCCGGAGGCGATATCAATAGAAGCATTCCCATACGGGCCGTACGCTTGTTGTCGCCTGCGGCTCCCAGCTGTTTGGCGAGGTTATTTCCGATCAATGGGAAGTAAACTTCGTTGATCAGTTTATTACGGACAAAGGAAGTCAGTACTTTGGGCTCAAACTCACCGATCTTTAGTTCTTTGGCATAGGACTTCGCAAGCTGTTCCTTCAATGTGGAGAAAGCCACAAAACGAGGTACATTATAATCAGCGAATTGCGCCAGACGTGCTAAAAACTCATGATATTGGATATGTTCCTCTCCGTTGTTCAGGATCGGATGATTGCCTTTTAACCCGCTGATATGTGCTTGGTCTTTTGCGATGATCAGGTGATACGCATGGGTCGGGTAAAGCAACATGATCGCTGCTTCCTCAATATATTTGCGTAGCGTAAGATATTCCCCATGTTCGTCCACAAAGGAGTTGAGCCAATTTAAGGTCAGGTAAAAGCGATCTACCAAGCTAAATTGTTCGTTCTGAATATCCGCTTCAAATAGCTTGTAACTTTTCTTGGATTCCAGCAATCGAATAAAAGCCTTTTTCAGTTCGTCGGACTGTTCACTGACGACAAAGATATTGTAGCTTGTAAAGGTCTGAAAAAGGTAAGTCGCCAGGTCACGGCCATGAATGGTGGAGCGATCCAAATGTGTCTCCCATGCATTGAATAACTTGGTCAGTTCATCAATGACAGACTGGTAACGATTTGAATTTGGAAACGTTTTTAATATCGTGTAGGTAGAATGTATCAGTGCCAGCTGCTTTGTTCGTTGATCATCTGAGAGGGATTGCCAAAATAGCTGAGCCATTGTGCGCAAGAGGGGATCATAGCGAAGCAGATCCAATTTAGTATCCAACTGTTTGACCGTATCATAGATCAACAGTGCATCCACATTGTGAACTCCTTTGACATAACCTTCCGAATAACTTTGCTCTACGGTCTGTGTGATAAATAATGCGGCATCAAAATCTTGTTGCCCTTTCGAAGCAACGAAAGCTTTGTATGCAAGATATTCTGCACGATAGACTTCCTTATTTTCAGAGACAAGTTCCTGATCCCAGATGTCCTGAAAACTGTTGATTTCCTCGGCCTGCACCTTTTGATAGAAACTTGTCCCAGTCAGGTGGAAATACAGTTCATCATTTCTGCGCAGCAAAGTAAGGCTGAGGGATTGACTATTGACTGCAAACTTATGCTTGCCCAATGCAATGATATTTTCGCCATCAACAAAGAGATCATTTTTGTCGCGTAAAACGCGTAAGGCATCTTCCTGTGATTTCTTTAACAGATTTTCAAGGTTTTCTGCTTTTGAGACATCCTGCAGTGTTTTTAGCTCCTGTACCAACTGTCTGATCTTGTCGATCATCAGATCCGAGGCAAAGAAGCTGAGGATCTCTTCCCGTGTTGCAAATGTCTTGGACTTGTTTTCAATGTTCTTTAATACACGAAGACCGATCTGTTCGAGCGAGGATGTACGCTTGTTGATCTGTTCAACAATTTGTTCCCTGCGAGAATTAAAAGCCTTGATAACCTCATCACGTTTGTCCGCGATCTTTAAAGCAAAATCTTCAAATTCAGAAAATTTACTTTCAAGTTCTTCCAGCTGAACGATGACTTTTGTGTAATATTCGTCTACCTTTTCGGTTGTCGTTGACAGTTCGAGGTAGTTGGTTACGGATTGCTCCAACAGGGTCAGCTGCGCAGAAAATTCGGCTATTGCTTCCGTACTCTTCAATGAATTGAGTTTTCGCGTAAGCTGTGCACGCACTTCATTTAACGAAGAGAAGATAACCGAAATCTTCTCAATGATTTTGGTTGTCTGTGTGGAGTCGTCAATTTTTAGACTATTGAGTATATCAATCAATAGTTCCAGTTCGCTTGAAATGGCTGAATTGGCTTCCTCGATTGCTTTGGCATCGTAGACCTTAACAATAGCCTCCACATTTTTCTTCTGCTGTTCTACCTTTTGTTCGTAAGGAAGCAGAGCTTCATCACGTAGGAGAAAAGCAATGGTTTTTTCGGCCAGTTCGGAGGTGATGCCCTGCAATTTTTCCAATAGGCTATCTATCCTGACCGGATCAATATATTTTACATTTTTAAGGTCGATGATTTCACCCTGAAGACGACGGGAGTCGGCCAATTGATGGACGAGCTGATCAAGTTTGTCCACAACAGTACTATTGATGGAGAAGGTGAGTTCTTCCATCTTCTTTTCTGCTGCTATATTTAATTCTGCGGCATGTTTGCGTTGCGCCTGTACTTTGACGAACTCATCAATGGCGGTATTGGCGACTTCCTTGATCTGTGTTAATGGCTGGCCAAGATTTGATAAGGCGTCATCTTTGATCCAGAAATAGGAATCCAATAAAACCGTGGACTTTTTGAGAATATCTTCGTATAAACCTTCGTAGCTGTCCTCTTTATTGATCAGCTGTATGACCTCCTGTGCCTCGGCCATCGCCTGCACGATCTGTTTATTACCTACTTTGTAAAGGGGATCATCTTTCTTCTGCTCATTTTCTTTGAGCATGGCCATATAGGGTGTTTCCCAGATCTGCACCTGATGATGTCTGGTGGCTTCCGCTTCGGTGCGGAAATAAATTAAGCTACCATCTTTGAATAGGGTAAACCCGTTGCAGATAATCGGGGTCTCGACATGCTGCTGGATGATGTTATAGGACAATAGGATATAGGTATTGGTTTCCTCCTGACAGAATATATACAGAAAATCTTCACCATTGGGGGAGGCTATCCTACGCAGGAATGATACATGGTCAAACTGGGCGTCAAAAACCTTGTGAGTACCATTTTGTAAGTAGTATCCATTGGAAAAAATAATCCCTTGATTGTCCGGTAACAATATTGCTGATTCATTCAGTGATTTGAGGTTGATTACTTCCTTCGTCCGTTGGTTATAGACAAAGGCCCTGAAATCTTCCTGGTAAGGCTTGATGCGTACCGCAATAAGATTGCCGAGATCTGCATAGTAATAATCGGCATCGTCCAATTGTTGGTCTGCATTGACCACTTTTTCGGAATAAATCCCTTTGCCACTGTCTGTATTGTTTTCGATCTTGAAGGTGATGTCGCCATTGATCGCCTCAATAAAGATCTTATCCATAATGGATATATGGGGATATTTTCCCAATCTACGATCATCGAGCGTTGTTTTTGTCCAGTCAAATTCAAATTGGTTGGGCAATTTGGCTTCATGAATGCTGCGGTCATCTTGATACTGGAGCTTACCATCTTTGATTAACCATTTGAATGCTTTGAGATCAGCAGGATTTTTGCTGGTCTGAAAAATCATGTACAAATAGTTCTCCGTCCTACGGAATTTGGAGAATATGGAGTCCCTATAGTATTTATATAGATTTTGATAATCTGAGATGAAATTTTGATCGTTGATCAGGTCGAGGGACTGCGGAATAAATTGATTATTCTCAAATGCATAAACACTGAAAACATCTTCCAGTTTGATCTCGGTACGCAGTCCAAAATGCACGTTATACCCGAAAATACATTGATTATCCAAGGCCAGAATGCCGCGGGCGACACAGTTGTTTTCTGTGGTGATCCGTTGATTGGCTTTGAGGACAAAACTCGTTGAATTGAAGACTTCTTTACGGGCTTCATTCAACTGTTGGAGCTTGGTCGCTAGTTCTTCTTTTTGTGTAAGAAGTCGCTTTCGGATAATCTCATATGCACCCTGATCAAGGCTATCGTTCTGATTTATTACGTTTTCTTCTGGCATAAGTTCCGCTAGTTCTTGACTTATTTAACTTTATTGAATTTTAATTCCTGACCATTTTGATACAGCGTCAGCGCTGTGATCTGATCATTTTCTTTGCTGAATTTCAGCTCGGCTTGCACAGCCGTATAAAATAACTCTAATTCGTTTTTCGGATAGACTTCGATGGCTGACTGTCCCGATAACTGGGCAAATAGACTGCCATTATCATCAGCTGTAATTTTGAACTTCAATTCAGGTTGTTTTGTGTATTCATATGTCCCTAAAAGCTGTTTGATCTGAAACTCCACAAGTATGATCGCTCCCGTTAATTTTTCACGTTCAATAACTGGAGCTTTTCTTTTTTGAAGAATTGCATTAACAGCGGATGTCAAAGGATATACATCAACCGTATTCCATTTGTTCATTAAAGCGATGAAATATTTTTGTTCTTTAAAATCTCGAATGTTGATCGTTTTATAGCCTGGATATCCCCCTGTGTGAAAATGCATCTTGCTTTCACTGTTGGTACTGTCGGTGAAGAGCCAGCCAAAACCATAGTACAAACCTGCCATTTTAATGGATTTGCCATTATTGAGCGTATCGACAGAGATGGCCTTCATGAAATTTTGACGCGTTAATAGCGTATTGTTTTGGATAGCCTGATTCCATTTGAAGAGATCTTGAGCCGTACTACTTATTCCATAGGGGCCACTTCCACCATCAAAATAGGTTAGATAGCTAAATGCGGGAAAGTCATCAACACTTTTGAAGCTCTTGGTCTTCGCATCATAGGCCATTCCTTTTGCGTAGTTTTTAAGGTCAGCATTGGGTGAACGCGCCGAAAATACAGACGTGTTTTTCATTCCGGCGGGTTTGAATATATGCTGCTGCATATAGGAAGCAAAAGATTGCTCAGATACTTTTTCTACAATAAGAGCCAGGAGCAGGTAGTTTGTATTCGAATAAGTGTATTGATCACCTGGCTTAAAGGAGGTGCTGTCAATCTTTGTCTCAATTATTTTGAGGAAGTCCTGATTTGTATTTATTTTTTTCTTATCGATCCATTGCTGATCCCAAGCCAAAAATTCCGGTATTCCCGAGGTATGACGCAATAGATTTTTGATACGCACATTTTTGAATTTTATACGCGGGAAATATTTGGTAATATCATCCTCATAGGAAAGCTTACCCTGTTCTTCCAACTGCATAATGGCCATCGCTGTAAACTGCTTGCTGACTGAAGCGAGTTCAAAACGACTATTGCTATTTATTTTTTCCGTTTTAGCGGGGTTTTCAAAACCTATATATTTCTCAAAAACAACTTTTCCGCCATCGGCGACCAAGAATGCTCCGCTGAATTCACCGTCCTGATTCAAGGATTGGAATAGTGAATCCAATCGTTGCTGAACTGTCTGGGCAGTTACCAATAGGGTGTTTAAGCACAGAAAAATAGAAAATAGGACAAAACGTATCATGTGATTGCTTTGGTTTTTAGGATATTTATCTTGAGCCTGTTAAGATTTGACGCTTTACAAGGCTCAAGATGATAAATATGGTTACAGCTTTTTATTGGAAATGCCTAAGTTTTTTGCCAACCCAAATAGGGAATTGATAAAACCGGCATCTTCACCGTTCTCGGCGTCTGTGGCCGCTTGCTGCAACTTGATCAACGCCGCAGAAACTGTTAGATTCTTGATATCATTGGATGAGATCCCATATTTATCTGCTAATCCACGTACTTTTTCAGCAAGATCACCTTTCCCGTCCGGGCCCAATAGTGAATTTTTGATATCAGTCGCATGTTTCGAATTGTCGATCAGATGGTCAAAACCTTTGGCATTGGATACCTGACGTACAATGTTTTCGAAAAACATGGTTTCACCTCCGACGATGTCAATCTTCGCTGTTTTAAGTGCCTCGGACAATACACCGGCCTGTGCTTGTGCAATATCTTTTTGGATATTGATTTGTGCAAGTTCAATGTCCCGTTCTTTCTGTAACTGTAATTTGAACTCTTCGTGGTCTTTACCCACACCATCCAGTTTTTTCATGGCTTCGGCTTTCTCTTGGATACCTTTTGCCTCCGCAAGTGCTTTTTCACGAACAACTTCCGCTTGTGCTAAACCTTCTTTTCGCATGGCTTCAGCTTTCTTCTCAATAACATTTGCCTGTACAGTGCCTTGCTTCTCTTCGGCTTCGGCTTTTGCAACCATTACTTCGGCTTCCGATAAACCTATTGCGGCTTCTTCTTTCGCTTGAGCTTCAGCTATGATCTTACGGCTTTCGGCCTCTTTGAGTGATGCTTCTTTTTTCGCTTCGGCGTCTATTAATAATTCCTGTGCACGCTTTTCAGCGATCTTACGTGCTGCCTCAGCGTCAATCACTTTTTTCTCTGCTTCTTGTTCTGCAGCAATTTTCGCTGCTTCAGCAGCTTTTACTGTGGAAATTAATTTCTCTTCTGCTTCTTGTGATGCTGCAATAACGCCCGCTTGTTTCTTCCGTTCTACTTCGCGGAATACTTCAATATCTTTGACTCCTTGTTGTTCTTCGATAACACCTTTTTCTAATTGGACGCGTTCTTTGATTACACCCTGGATACTTTTCTTTTCGGTCTCAATCGAACGTTCTTTGTCAATCTGAGCCAAAGTGACTATACGCTCACGTTCTGTCTGTTCCAGTGCACGGTCTTTTTCCACACGTTCTGTTTCGACAGCATCCGTACGTTGCTTGTTCTTCTCGGCGATGATTATCTGACGCAGCTTATTTTCTTCCTGTACAGCCAACTGCTCTTCGGTCGAAATTCGGACACTTTCATATTTCAGGCGCTCTTCCTCACGTACTTTTGCTATCTCTGCTTCTTCGCGGGCTTTGATATTATCGATTTCACGTTTTTGTTTTTCTTCTTTTTCGGCAAGTTGACGATCCAGTTCTAAAATCGCCTCACGTGCTTCTACGTTTTGTTTTTTGATCAATTTCTCTTCGTCACGACGGATGAAGTTGGCATTGATATTTTGTTTTGCTGTCAGCTCGGTGATTTTCTTGATACCTTCACTATCCAGGATGTTGCTGGGATTTAAGTGTTCGATATCTGTCTGCTCCAGATAGTCGATCGCACAGTCATCAAGGATATAACCGTTCAGGTCGGTACCAATGATATTGAGGATTTCATCACGAAATTCACGACGGGCTTCATACAATTCGATAAAATCGAATTTCTTACCTACGGTCTTTAGCGCTTCAGAAAATTTAGATTCAAAGATGCTTTTTAAAGTCTCAGGCTCACTTGCACGGTCACAGCCCAAATTCTGGGCAACGTTGATCACATCATCCACATTTTTGTTGACACGGACAAAGAATGCCACCTTAATATCTGCACGGATATTATCTTTACAGATCAATCCCTCGCTTTGCATACGGGCAATCTCAATTTTTTTGATAGAGATGTCCATGATCTCCATTTTGTGGAAAACAGGGACGACATACATACCCTTATTGAAAGCAACTTTTGTCCCGCCGACCCCCGTCCGGACAATCGCTTTTCCCTGTGGGATTTTTTTATAGAATGCACTCAGTACAACAAAGAATGCAAAAATTAGAAAGACAGCTAAACCGACAATTAGCAATATAATTCCGTTTAAGCCACTTAAAAATAAAAGAGGTTGATATAGCATATGATTTGTATTTATTTAGATTTTAGTATTTAAATATGAGTATTTAGATTTTGCTTGCGTAAGCTTTTGCGCTGACAGGGCACTTCTGTTTTGCTCATCAATTTTAAATATTGTCTATGGTGATTTCCTTGGTGACATAATAATATTTTTTGTCCTTGGATTCGTCCACGATAATGACATCATCTCCATAGCCGATCTTTTCACCATTATGGCTCACGACATTGAGACGGATAGGGTCTTGTTGAATGATAAATTCAGCAGAACCTACTTTTTTGCCTTCAATACTTGCGCGCATTTTTCCCATGCGACCCAGGAAGTCATGGCTCTCTTCGCCATTATAGCCAATATTTTTAAACATTCTTGCGAGCGGTTTGGTCAGAAAATGCATTAAGAAAAACGTAACGATAAAAACAGGAATTAAGATCAAGACCGATTTTATTCCCCAGGATGCGACGTCAATATACAATGAAGATACAATGGTAATCACCCAGCCAATGAATTTAAACATGGTGACAATAAGCATAATCGGCACTTTTCCGACATTGATATAATCCATTGCCTTGGCAAAGAAGCCCGGTTCGGTATGCGTATCGGAGTCTGTATGATGGTGTGGGTGATCTGATCCGTCGGTGTTCATACCATGCGACCCATCTACGTCGCCGACATCAGGAGTAGGATGAAGGTCTACATCGGCGTCCGTATCAAATAGATGTACACCATCGCCCATGAGAAACATAAAAAACCAATACACTACAGAAAGTCCTGTAAGGACAGTCATGATGCCATTTGATAATGGATTGAATAAGATATTGATTAATTCTGTCATTGTATTTTCTTTTAAATTTTTTCTCGTTTGAACGTGTAATGAAATGACCAAGAGTGGCCATTGACTTCAAGATCTTGCATTGTGACCAATTCCCAGCCCTGATTCCCTAGATCATTCAGGATCTCGTCGATTTTGTCCGGATCCAATTTGGTTCCCCAGAAACCTTTGGGCTCGATTTTGACTGTTTTATACTCAAATCTCCGCATCATTATTTAATTTTCGTTTTAACTCTTCCAGTTCACTGTTGACGGAATCCGAACCACCGATGTTCTCATTGATTTCATCTATCCTACTTTTGTTGCCCGTCGCGATCTCACCATAGGCTTTGGCCAGAGCCTCATCCTCTTCGACCTTTTCTTTCATGCGTTCCAACATGGAAATGGTACTGTTGGAATCAATATTAGCAAGTTGTCGATTGACCATTTTGGCTGCATTGGATACTTTAACCCGTGCTTTTAAAGTTGATAACTCACTTTCCCATTTGGAAATATTGAATTTAAGTATATCCACATTCTTGTGCAACTCTTCCGCAGAGCTTTGGTGGATTGTCGCTTGTTTTTCCAATTCGGTGGCTTCGATCAACAATTGCTTTTTCAGTAATAGAGCTTCTTTGGCTAAGCTTTCTGCTTTTTCAGTAGAAAGTTCGCCTTTTTGAGCCTTTTGCAATAATAAAATGGCTTTGTTTTCAAAGTCATTGGCCTCTTCTTTTTTCTTTTCACAGTTATTCTGCGTACGTATGGCTAGCGCTTTTACTTTTGCGTAAGCTTCCAACGATTGCTCTAGGTCTTCTTTCATCTCACGGATACCTTGTTCCGTCATTTTGATGGGGTCCTCCATTTTGTCCACTACAGCGTGGATTTCTGCTTGACCGATTCTGAAAATTCTCTTAAAAATATTCATTATTCTATAATTTTGAAAAACTTATTAACTGATTATAATATTCGCTGATCAAAAGACTGAGCGAATTAATGGCAGCATCAAATTCATTTTGATCGAGATTATGTATTTGCATGGTATATCGGAATATGACCTTTTTGCCATCCTCTGTCAAGGCAAATCCGCCATGGATGATATCTCTATTTTTGATGAGCAACGATTTGAACATGTCCATGTTTTCGTTGTTTAGGGTAAATAGGTACTGCTCGAAAATTATGATAGGCTGCGCAATACCCACAATGAGATTGCGAATACCATCATCTTCGTTTTCGATAACAAAAACACCTTCTTTTTCATCTTTATGAGTGATGTTATAACCGATATTGGCGATATAATTTTCAATTTTTGAGAAGTACATAATCAAGTTTTTTATATATTGCACATATTCTTTGCATAAAGATAGTGAATTGCAAAAATATTTTGCAAGAAAAAATTAATTTTTTTTTAAAATGAGTAACGTCGGGAATAATATTAAGAAGCTGAGAAAGGTGAAAGGATTGAGTCAACAGGCTTTTGGAGATGTTTTTAATCTCACTAGAGGTAATATTTCATCTTACGAAGAGATGCGCGCTGAACCAAAAATCGAGATTGTTTTGAAAATTGCAAATTATTTTGGCATTCCTGTGCAGCATCTAATTGAAAAAAATCTATCCGTTAATGAGATCCTCAATTTTAACGATTATTTTCAGCCCGATATTCCTACATTAGGTGGCAAACGATTGTCGCAGGTTCCGCTGTTGGAAAGGGAGGCATTGTTAGATGCCTGTACTTATGTGTCAAAATTGAATGAACTTCCGGTCATTGAATTCCCACTACAGAGCCGTAATCGTTTTATTGCGATAGAGTATATGGATGCTATACCAGTTCCGAGTGATTTTGCTGTAACAGCACAGTCGATTCTATTTTTTGAAGAAATTGATATTGAAAGCTTACATACACTAAATAATGCCTTTGGACTGTGTTTTTCGGCAGAGGAATTCTTTATTGGGAAATATACCATGGCAGAAAGAGAAATAAGCCTGGTGTTAAACGCTTGGAAAAAAGCCGACTTTGTGTTGGCCGAGAAGGGAAACTTCTGGAAATTGTATGGTAAATTTGAAAGAATATAGACTTGCATTGGTGGTCGGGACCAAACACGAGTTCATTTATACCGATGAGACCAACACTTATCAATAATTTATACAAATGAAAAAACGGATCTTATTTGTCCTTTTGATATCATTCCTTGTTTTTATCAGCTGTCAAAACAATCAGTCTAATAAAGCGAAAAGCGACCAAATACCTGAAAAACCAGCTGTAGAGAAAATTGAAAATTCAGCTAAGATGGGCGAGAAAACTGGTTGTTCAACAGAAAAGGCGATGAAATTAATCTTGGCGCTGAAAGAGGTTGAGGAAAGCAAAAGAAATCTTGACTGATCACAAAGCCAATATCTCGTTTATGATCGATAGTTTGAAACAGGATGGAAAGGAATTGTATTCCCTTACCTCCGGATATAATAGTGAAGTAAGATTTGAACCCTATTATCATTTCTATTTGGACAAGAGTGACTGTAAGAATATCCAGATCCTGGACATCGTTTCTGGAGAATATTTTCCTTTGGAGACTTGGAGAAAACAGAATCGTGATTAAAGCCATGGTTTTGTTACAATCGAAGACTATTTCAATCATCGGAGATTTAAATTTAAACGCATGGAAAAGAGAAAAACTGAGTTTTTTTAATAT